>Ga0265297_10003370_pt1 | contig 29136 bp, 29 predicted proteins | sample Munlanlwell13791_FD_192502 | JGI IMG/M metagenome (GOLD analysis project Ga0265297, IMG submission 192502) | Leachate microbial communities from a municipal landfill in Southern Ontario, Canada - Leachate well 137-91 | ecosystem: Engineered > Solid waste > Landfill > Unclassified | place...
GTGCTGAAGGGAAGCCGAAGAGTGTGCTACCTGGGAAGTATAGCCGCAAGGCCGAAACTTAAAGGAATTGGCGGGGAGACACTACAACGGGTGACGCGTGCGGTTCAATTAGATTCTACACCGTGAACCTCACCAGGAGCGACAGCAGGATGAAGGTCAGTCTAAAGGGCTTACCTGACACGCTGAGAGGAATCGCAAGGCCGACGTCAGCCTGTGCCGTGAGGTGACCTGTTAAATCAGGTAACAGGCAAGACCCACATCTCTATTTACTACGTGTACAATAGAGAGATTGCCTTGGTAACAAGGATGAAAGTGTGGACTACGTCAGGTTAGATCAGTCCGAATCCCCTGGGCTACACGCGCGCGTCAACGCTGAATACAACGAGATGCAACTCTGAAAAGAGAAGCCAATCTCCTAAAGTTCAGCTCAGTTCAGATTGAGGTTTGCAACTCAGCCTCATGACGCTGGAATCCGTAGTAATCGTTTGTTAGCAGCGAACGGTGAATAAGTCCCTGTCTCTTGCACACACTGCCCGTCAAACCAACCGAGTTTATTTATGGTGAAACTTTTCGAAGGAGAACCTTAGGTAGACAAGGTAGGTTAAGTCGTCACAAGGTATCTGTAGGGGAACCTGCAGATGGATCACCTCCTAAAAATATTATAAAGAATTATGATTACAATAATGAAATGGTTTCTTTTGCATACCCTCATCTTTTAGTTAAGATGAATAGTTATAAATAAAACAGGATAACTAAAAATTTAAAAACAAAACAGGCTCAGATAATAATAAGGGCCTGTAGTCTAACGGCAGAATACCTCGTTTGCACCGAGGAGATCCGCGTTCAATTCGCGGCAGGTCCACTTAAATTCTAAGTGGCAAATCACACATCATATTCAAATTTTATTTGAAACCGCCAGGAAACTGGCATGGTGAGAGAACAATTGTTCTCTTATCAGATTGAGTCATATTGACAATGAAATAAGCAATGGAAGAAACTTCTTACTTTGAAGTAAGGAATTCTACTACTCATAATATATGCTGTTAGATGGATAGCTTGGTTTTGGTAATGATGAAAGGCGTGGCAAGCTGCGATAAGCTCGGGCGAGTTGCATGCGAACTTTGAACCCGAGATCCCTGAATTATGCACGGAATTTATTCAGTGCAGAACAACGCCGGGAATTGAAACATCTTAGTACCGGCAGGAAAAGAAAACAAATAGTGATACCCTTATTAGCAGAGAGCGAAAAGGGCAGAGGGCAAACTGAATCTGCCTTGGAAACGAGGTTAGAGATGTGGTGAGCATAAACTCCTAAGTTATAAATTCAAATTTTTCTGGAACGAAAAGCCTCAGAGGGTGATAGCCCCGTAGGAAAAGTGATATGGAGTTGCTCAAAGAGTAGGGCATCCCGGATTGGATGTCTGAATATGGCAGGATTAACTGCTAACCCTAAATATAACCAAAGTCCGATAGCGTACTAGTACCGCGAGGGAAAGCTGAAAAGTACTCTTAACAGAGAGTTAAAAGACTTGAAATCTAACAGTTACAGTTAGTTACTGCTCTATATCATTTAATTGATAAGGGTTGTAACGTACGTTTCGAAGAACGGGCCAGGGAGTTTATTTATGTGGCAAGGCTAACCTTTTTAGGGTAACCGAAGCGAAAGCAAGTATGAAAATGCGTCAGTCACATGGGTAAGACCCGAAGCCAGATGATCTATTCGTGGGCAAGGTGAAGTCTCTCGAAAGGGAGATGGAGGCCTGAACTAGTGCTATGTGCATGTGCTTGGATGACCTGTGAATAGGGGTGAAAAGCCTATCTAATCTGGCGATGGCTGGTTCCTGCTGAAATATGCCTTCGTATAGTCTTGTCTTGTTTGTTTACGGGGTAAAGGACGGATGGAATTTGCAGGGGCGATTGCCTACGGAATTCTTTCCAACTCAGAACTTGTAAACTGCATTAGACAGGAAACAGGGTGTGTATGTAAGATACATTTCCGAGAGTGGAACAACACAGACCAGAGTTAAGGTCCCTAAATTTATGCTAAGTGTAACGAAAGGAGTCTTGAACCTGAGACAGTAGGGATGTAAGCCCAGAAGCAGCTATCATTTAAAGAAAGCGTAACAGCTCACCTATCGAGGTCCGGGGCCCTGAAAATGGACGGGGCTAAGCATAATACCGATACTTTGGCGGCACTCATTTGAGTGTTCGGGTAAGCAGGCGTGTTTTTTGTGTAGAAGGTTTTTCGTAAGAAAGACTGGAACGAAAAGCAATGAGAATCCTGGTAGTAGTAGGATGTGATTTTCCTGAGAACGGAAAAGGTCGAAAGGGCAAGGTTTCCTTGGCAATATCGTTTAGCCAAGGGTTAGTCAGCTCCTAAGTTATGTCTTAACTGAGCATAACGACGGGCAACAGGTTAATATTCCTGTACTGATTAAATTTTATATATTGTAATTTGCTTTCGGATAAGCGAGACTCTGAAAGGAGTTTCGACAAAGAATTCTGTGGAGCGTAATGCAGAGAAGCAGAAGAATTTGTCGACGAAAATTGCTGACTCCAAGAGCCAGTGAAAAGATTATTTTCTTGATTTAATTAGCTGTACCCACAACCGGCACTGGTGCCCTAGCTGAGAAGGCTAAGACCTGAAAGGTTTAAACTGGTTAAGGGAATTCGGCATATTGGCCCCGTAGCTTCGGCTGAAGGGGTGTCTATTTTTGTGGTCTTCGAAAGTTGGCTGCATAAGTAGATCTCAGTAACAAGGACGGCCCGACTGTTTACCAAAAACGTAGCCAAGTGCTAATCTGAAAAGACGTGTATACTTGGTGAGACCTGCCCAGTCGTGGTTTCTAAAACTCCTTTTCAAGGGAGCTAAGGTCCATGAAACGGCGGGGGTAACTATGACCCTCTTAAGGTAGCGTAATGCCTTGTCATCTGAATGGTGACGTGCATGAATGGTTTAACGAGGTTGTCGCTGTCCCTAACCAGAACCTTCCGAACATATTGTCCGGTGAAAAGACCGGAGACGCTTAGTGGGAAGCTAAGACCTTGTGGAACTTTACTGCAGCTTGTTGTTGTGATTTTAAGTTGAACGCATAGAATAGGTAGGAGCATCGAAGCCCTCATTTCGGTGGGGGTGGAGCAAAAATGTAATACTACTCGCTCTTCTTAAAATTGCTTACTCTTTTAGAGAACAGCAGCAGGTGGGCAGTTTGACTGGGGCGGTGCCCTGTCGAAAAGATATCGATAGGACCCAAAGACAAACTCATCCAGCTTGGAAATCTGGAGTTGAGTGCGAGGGCAAAAGTTTGTCTGACTGTTTTTCGAGCAGCAAGAAAAGCAGGGGAGAAATCCGGGCCTAGTGAACCCACGTGCTCATTTAATAGGAGCCGTGTCTGATAGAAAAGTTACCCCAAGGATAACAGGCTTGTCGCGCCCGATAGTCCACATTGACGGCGCGGTTTGGTACATCGCTGTCGGCTCTTCCTATCCTGGATGTGCAGAAGCATCCAAGGGTGTCGGAGTTCACGCATTAAAAGGGATCGTTAGCTGGGTTAAGAACGTCGCGAGACAGTTTGTATGATATCTACTAAGTGTGTTGTTGTCTGAGTGGAACGAGCTTCTAGTACGAGAGGAACGGGGCTCGGGTGCCTCTGGTGAGCGGTTGTTATGAGCAGGCCGCATAGCTACGCACTGTATGGATAAGAGCTGAATGCATCTAAGCTCGAAACCATCCGCAAAACGAGACAACTAAGGCCGCCATAGAAGATGGCGTTGATAGAGTTGCTGTGTAAGATTCAAGCTTCGGCGAGAATTTCAGCAGACAACTACTAAAAGCCTCAATTTTAAGTTTTAGAATTCCTTCTTCCATTGCTTATTTTTTGTTTTTTTTTCTAGATAAATTTGAAACTAATCACATAAGTTTTTATAAATTAATTAGCTTTTCCAGAGTTATGGAGTTAGAAGAGGAGAACAAAAAGAAAGGTATAGAGGCTGAAGAAAAATTTAGGGAATGGCTGGAAAAACATAACATACCTTATTTATATCTTCAACAAGACACGCAAACAATTTCTCGTGCATTTCAAAAGAATTTTAGCGGAAAAAGACCAGATTTTCTTATTTTAATTCCAAATTTGGGATTTATTTTTGTGGATGTGAAATATAAAAAGTTAAGCAAAGATTACAAAACGTATCCTATTGACACTGAAGAGACAAAAAAATATTCTTCACTTCAGAGAAAATTTAATTTGAATGTATGGTTTGTTCTATCAAATGAAGATTATAATTATAAAACATGGTTATGGATACCGGTATCAAAAGTATTTGAATCTGGAAGAGCTATTTACAAATCAAACAAATCAAGAATGGGATTTTATGCAGTTAAGTCAGAGGAATTTATACAATTAGCAACAGATGACTCATTAGACAGACTTTTTTCAAAATGTTTCATATAAGAATTAAAAAATTGAATATAATCCAGAATTATTATTTTTTATTTTTCTTTTCAGAATAGACAAATTTCTTATAAACTTCCCCGAAGATAAAAACAGAAGAAGATATTAACATTATCAATAAAAATTCTTTTAGATTAAGAACAGAAAATTGAAAAATATTATTTAAGAAAGGAATGTATATAACAGACACCATCAACAAAAAAGATGCAATTAATCCCAAAAGCAAAAATTTATTTGTGAATATTCCTATTTCAAAAAGAGATTTTTTCAGAGAACGCATGTTGAGAACATTAAATAACTGAAACATGGACATTGAAACAAATGCGACAGTTCTTGCCTTTTCGATATCATGTGAAAGGAAATGATAAAACAATGGAAGAGTTCCTATAACCATAAGTCCTGCAGTCAAAATCAGAAACGGAATCAGTTCCTTGTTTAATATTTTTTCATTTTTATTTCTCGGAGGATGATTGAGAACATCATTATGCCCCGGCTCTATTGAAAGCCCTATTCCGCTGAAAGTATCTGTAACAAGATTAAGATAAAGAAGCTGTATTGGAAGCAATGGAAGCGGAAAACTGGCAAGCATGGAAGAGACTATTGTAATATCTTCTGCAACATTTGTTGTTACAAGATAGAAACTTGTTTGTCTTATATTCTGAAATACTATTCTTCCCTCTTCAACTGCACTGATAATTGATGCAAAATTATCATCTGCGAGAACAACTTCAGAAGATTCACGTGCAACATCTGTTCCTATGATTCCCATTGCAATCCCAATGTCTGCTTTTTTTAAGGCAGGAGCATCATTGACTCCATCTCCAGTCATAGCAACTATTTCTCCCTGTTCCTGAAGAGCCTTGATAATTTTCATTTTCATTTTGGGAGTGACTCTTGCAAAAACATCCACATTCTTTACAGCGTCGCTGAATTCTTTTTCAGACATCTTTTCAAGTTCTGTCTCTGTCAAAACTTTTGATTTTTTATCAGCAAGCCCTATTTCCCTTGCGATTGAAATGGCTGTTTCCTCATGGTCTCCTGTTTTTAATATGATTCTTATTCCTGCTTTTTTTGCTTTTGTTATTGCTTCTCTTACTTCTTTTCTAGGAGGATCCTCCATTACAACCAGAGAAACCAAAACCAAGTGATTAATCATTTCTTTTGATACCTCATTTATATGTGAAGGCATCTCCCTGTAAGCCAGAGCCAAAACCCTCATCCCCTGTTTTGCATATTTTTCACCTTTATTAAGGAAAATACTTCTTGCACCCTCGTCCAGCCTTATTTTTTTATTTTCCTTGAGATAATGGGAAGAGTTTTTTATTATTGTTTCAAAAGCTCCCAGAGAATAAATTTCTTTTTTATTTTCTTTTTTTACAAGAGTTGCGCGGAATTTCAATTCAGGATTAAAAGGGAGATCATCGATTAGATTTTTTTCAAAATCCTCTTTGTTTATTCCTGCTTTTTTTGCCAGAACAATTAATGCAACTTCTGTAGGGTCCCCGATAATCTCATATTTGCCTTTATTATAAATTAAATTCCCCTTATTTGATAATGCAGAAATAGAAAGTGTTTTGTTTAGTTCAGAAAATTTCTTTGGATTTATTGGATTTTTATTAAGGAAAAATTTTCCTATGGGCTGCCAGCCATCGCCAGATATATCAAATTCAGAATCATAGGTCAATATTTTTTCAACAGTCATTGAATTTTGGGTTATTGTTCCTGTTTTGTCTGTTGCTATGACTGTTGCAACTCCGAGTGTCTCGACAGAAGGAAGATGCCTTATTACAGCATTTCTTTTTGCCATCCTCCTTGCTCCCATTGCAAGAACAATTGTCAGGACTGCAGGAAGCCCTTCTGGAATTCCTGAAACAAGTGAAGCTATTGTAAACAGAAAGATATCAAAAAAACCATATTTATCATAAAAAAATCCAACTATAAATGTGATTAATGCCCCTGTAACTGCAAAGACAGCCATATACAAGGCAAGTTCATCAATTTTCTTTTTGAAGTGTATTCTTGGCTGTATTATTTCATCTATAGATTTTGCAACTTTTCCTATTTCTGTTTTTCCTGCTGTCTCAACAACTATTGCCTTTGCTGTTCCTGAGACAACAATAGTTCCCATAAAAATCATATTTGTTCTGTCTGCAACAGAAACAGATTCATCAATAATTTTTATTGATTTGTCCTGGGGGAAAGATTCTCCTGTAAGAGAAGACTCCTGAGTCCGGAAATTCTTTATTTCTATAAGCCTGGCATCTGCAGGAACTTTGTCCCCTTCTTCAAGCAAGATTACATCTCCCGGAACAATCTCATAAGAAGGCACTTTAATAATTTCATCATCATGGTAAACTTTTGCATAAGAAACAATCATTTTTTTTAATGAGGATATTGCTCTTTCTGCCTTTCTTTCCTGAATAAATCCTATTGAAGCATTAATTAATATCACTGCAAGGATAATATATCCGTCTATTGTATGCTTAAATGCAAAAGAAATAATCATTGCGGTAATCAGGATGTAAATTAAGGGGCTTTTAAACTGCCTTAGAAATTCAATAAATGCAGATTTTTTCTTTTTTTCTGAGATGACATTCATTCCTATTTCCTTAATCCTTTTTCTGGATTCCTCAAGGGAAAGGCCATATTCGGAAGTGTTTAATTCCCTGAAAATCTCCTCTTTTGTTTTTGCATGCCAGCTCTGCATTAGTATTTCAATTAAGGAAGATATAAAAAAGTTTTTAAACAGAGAATAATTAAAATTTTTGTAAGTTGGGTAGTTAACTTCGGGATTCGGCTTTTAAATAAGCAAATATTGAAAAAAACAATATTGAATTCTGAGGAAGGTCCGCCCACCACTTAAGGAACCAAGGTTCCTTGAAGTTCAACCTCCTTTAAGGATGGTCAGGACTGATAAAAGTTGCTTTTCGAAAGAAAAGATGCTGTGAAGTATGGCTCTGTCACAGAAACGCCACAGCCAGCACTGAACTGTGAAACATGCGCGGAGTTAAGACGTGCTGGATTTGATGAAACGGGCATCCCGGCTGGTGCAAGGAAGCTTTATGCATGCCGCATAGTTGAATGTTAACAATTTCCGTCTGCCTTGAGCAGGGAAATACAGAAGGTGGCCTATTCCCAACTTACTCTTTAGGTAATATCAAAATCTTTAGCAAGTTCTTCTAATATTGATAACTGAATCTTTTCTAATTTTGATAAACCAAACTTTGATTTATCCGAATTGTATATTATAAGAATCCTATTAGAAAATATTTCTCCTAATAAAACGCCTCCTCCTGCCTTAATAGTACAAAAATTTTCATAATTATTTATTTCAAGACCAGATTTAACCAACTCTTCTTTTAACTTACCCCCAAGATGATAAAGATTATAAAAAACTCATTTGGGTTCCATAAAAATTTATGTTTTAAAAATATTATTAAAAGAATTCTAAAAATGGGAATGCGGGGAGTCGAACCCCGGACACCATGATCTTCAGTCATGTGCTCTCCCGCTGAGCTACATTCCCTCTGGAAAATTAAGTTAGAAAACATTTATAAAACTAATTGATTTATAAAAAACATAAGGTTAAAAAATGAAAAAAGAGGGAAAAGAGACAAAAATAGGTGAAGGACTTGGTATTTCGGGGTTTACCATTGGAGTTCTGAGCATTTTGTTTGCGGGAACTGCAGGACTTATACTTGGAGTTGTTGGTTTCATATTTTGTCTTGTCCAGCAAAGAAAAAATAAAACAGGATTGGGAAAAGCAGGATTAATACTTAATGGAGTTGGAGTTGTTCTTAGCCTTCTGTTTATTTTTTATCTTGCTCCAATAATTAATGAACTAATACAAACAAGTGTTTAAAATGATTAACAACAAAAAAGCTGCGATGGAAATGTCTGTAGGAACAATTGTAACAATTGTTTTGCTTATGCTTGTTCTTATTCTTGGGATTTTCCTTACGCAAAGAATTTTTCAAAGCAGTGTAAATGCAATAGATGAAATTGATAATGAAGTTCAGAGCCAGATAACCCAGCTCTTCTCAAAGGAAGGAACTAAGATTGCAATTTATCCAACTTCAAGGCAGATAACTATAAGCAAGGGGGATGATCCAAAAGGTTTTGCTTTTTCTGTAAAGAATCTTGAAGTTGAAGAAGCAGAATTTTCTTATTTGATAACAGCAGATGACATATCAAAATGCGGAAGCAGTTTTACAGAAGATATGGCAAATAATTTTTTAATTGGAGGAAGCGGGAGTTTCAATCTTGGTCCTGGAAATTCTCTTGATTTGCCAAGGCTGGTTTTATTGGATATTCCTGAGACAGCACCCCCATGCACATTTAGTTATAATGTGGAAGTTAAAAAAGATTCTGTATCTTATTCCGGGGGTCAGGTTTTTGTAACAATAAAATAGTTTAAAAAAGGTTTTACCTTGAATAAGTATGCCATTGAAGATTTATAATACTTTGACCCGAAAAAAAGAGAAATTTATTCCTATTGAGAAAAAGGAAGTGGGAATGTATGTTTGCGGACCTACGATTTATGATTATGTCCATGTAGGAAATTTAAGGGCTTATGTTTTTTCTGATATTCTGAGAAGAACGCTTGAAGCAAATAATTTCAAAGTAAAGGAAGTAATGAATCTTACTGATGTTGATGACAAAACAATAAAAAAAAGTCGGGAACAAGGAAAAAAACTGAAAGATTTCACAAAAACATTTGAAAAAGGATTTCTTGAGAATTTAAATGAAATGAACATTGAAAAGCCAGAAGTTATGCCCCGTGCAACAGAGCACATAAAAGAGATGGTTGAAATAATAAAAAAATTACTTAAGAAAGGATATGCATACAAGACAGAAGATGGCATTTATTTTTCAATTGAAAAATTCAAAAATTATGGAAAATTATCCAAAATAAAAAAAGAAGAATTGAAGGCAGGTGCAAGTGAAAGAGTAAGTGAAGATGAATATGACAAGAAGGGGGCACATGATTTTGCATTATGGAAATTTTATGATAAAGATGATGGAGATGTTTTCTGGGATACTGAAATAGGAAGAGGAAGGCCGGGATGGCATATTGAATGTTCTGCAATGAGCATGAAATATCTTGGAGAGAGTTTTGACATACATACGGGAGGGATAGATTTATTATTTCCACACCATGAGAATGAAATAGCACAAAGCGAGGCGGCAAACGGAAAAAAATTTGTGAATTACTGGCTTCATAATGAATGGATTCTTGTGGATGGAAAAAAAATGTCAAAGAGCAAAGGGAATTTTTACAAGCTGGAAGACATTAAGAAAAAAGGTTTTTCTCCAATGGATTTAAGATATTTTTTCATCTCAAGCCATTACAGAAAACCGCTGAACTTCACATTTACAAATCTTGAAAATTCAAAAAATTCAATGGAAAGGCTGAAGAATATAATATCAGAGATAAAAAAAACAGACGAGAAAATTAACAAGAGAAATATCGAGCTTTGCTACAATGAATTTCTGGATATTTTAAATGATGACTTGAATACTTCAAAAGCATTATCATACATGCGGGAAATTTTAAGAGAAGATAAACTAAATGATTCTGAAAAGTATGAACTTGTTTTGAAATTTGACAAAGTTCTGGGGCTGAAACTGGAAGAAGAGGAAAAAATTGAGATTCCTGAAGAAGTTAAAAAACTCGTAAAGATAAGAGAAGAAGCAAGGAGAGAAAAAGACTGGAAGACTTCTGATGAACTCAGGGGAAAAATCAAAGAACTCGGATATTATGTTAATGACAAGGAAGAAGGAAGTGAAATAGTAAAATTATAAAATGAAGAAGATTGTAAAGAAAATAAAACTTTATTCGATAGGGAATCAAGAAAATTATAATTATTATATATTAGACAAAAAACAAGAGGTAATTGAAATTTTAAGTAGATTAATAGGGACTATATTTAAATTAAATTTTGACCTATATGAAGATTATGATAATAAAAAAGATAAATGGGAAAGAAAGAAAATAAATTTTGAAGCAAAAAAAGATATTCATCAAGGAATAGGAAATGACCCCAGAATAGATATCTTCTATGGGGATAAAAAAATATATTTAACAATAAATTCTTCTTGGAAATTAAGATTAAAATTTAATGAGGAGTTATTCAAGATTAGTTCTATGCCTAAAGAAAAAAAATTAAAAAAAAGATATGATAAAATATTTAAAATGATGTGAAAGAGAATGAATTATGGAAGCAAAGCTAAGAAAAAAGAAAAAATAACCTGAGAAAAATGCTAAATAAAAAATTATAAGCAAGTTTTAAATATCATTAAAAATTTAAGATTAAATAAAAAAGAGGTAAAAACATGACACGGGTTCATTATGCAAGCTTTTTGGATTTGAAATATAAGCCAAAGTCAACAGACCTTATATGCCAGTTTAAAATCACTCCTGCAAAAGGTTATGATTTTAAGGAGGTATGCTCAATTACTGCCGGAGAAAGTTCAGTTGGAACCTGGACAGATTTAACAACAGTAAACAAAGAGATGCAGAAAAAGATTGCTCCAAAAGTTTATTATCTTGATTCAAAAAATAAGAGATGCAGAATAGCATATCCCATAGATTTGTTTGAAATGGGAAATCTTCCGGAGATTTTATCTTCTGTTGGAGGAAATATTTATGGTATGAAATCTGTTCTGGGAATATTGTGGGAAGATGTAAGAATTCCTGAAAAAATGCTAAAATCATTCAAAGGACCGCAATTTGGAATTAATGGGATAAGAAAATTTCTGAAAGTATATGACAGGCCTTTAGTTGGAACAATAGTAAAACCAAAAGTCGGACTAAATCCAAAAGAACATGCAAGAATTGCCTATGAATCATGGCTGGGTGGATGTGATATTGTTAAAGATGATGAAAATCTGACTTCACAGCCATTCAATAATTTTTATAAAAGAATTAAATTAACTTTGGATATGTGCAGGAAAGCTGAAAAAGAAACAGGGGAGAAAAAAATTTACCTTGCAAACTGCACTGCTCCGGTAGATGAAATGATTAAAAGAATAAAATTTGTTGAAAAAAACAAAGGAAATTACATAATGCTGGATATATTAACTCTCGGCTGGAGTGCTCTTCAAAAAGCAAGAGAAACTACAAAGCTTCCTATTCATGCGCACAGAGCAGGACATGCAATGTTTGACAGAACCCCAAACCATGGGATGAAAATGGAAGTAATTGCACAGTTTGCACGGATGGTTGGAGTTGATACATTGCATATAGGAACAGCTTATGGAAAAATGACCGGAGGAAAAGATGAAGTTTTGCATATTGAGGAAGAAATAGAATCTGAATTCACAAAACAGACTAAGGAAAATCTTTTCCAGAAATGGTATGGAGTAAAACCGGTATTTGGAGTTGCTTCAGGAGGAGTTCATCCGGGGATTGTTGACAAGATTATAGAATTTATGGGGAAGGATGTTGTTCTTCAGGCAGGAGGAGGAATACACGGGCATCCCATGGGGACAGTATCAGGAGCAAGAGCAATGAGACAGGCAGTTGATGCAACATTAAAAAAAATTCCATTAAAAGAATATGCAAAAACTCATATAGAACTTGAAAAAGCACTGGAGAAATGGGGATAAGATGAAAGAAGGTGGGGAAATAAAAAAATCAGAGAATGAGAAATTAAAGAGGGAGATAATAAAATTGAAATTAAGAGAGTCTGGGAAGGAATTCAGAAAAGAATTCAACAGATCAGCGAATACTGCAATAATTGCCGCATTTAGTTTTCTGATTGCATTGGCATGGAAGGATGTTATAACAGAAGCTGTTGAAAAAATAGAAGAATTAAGCCCAATGAAAGGGACATTAATAAGTGCTTTAATTGTTACTTTTATCTCTGTTATTGGAATTTTAATAACAACAAAGATGTTAAAGGAAAAATGAGATACAGAAAAGCTGTTTTTATTGTAACATATGCAAAAACAAAAAATAGAATTGAATATTTAATTCTGAAAAGGAAGCTGCACTGGAAAGGCTGGGAATTTCCAAAAGGAGGAATGAAATCTTTTGAAACACAGAGGCATGCAGTAAAAAGAGAATTAAAAGAAGAAACCGGATTTCTTCCATTGAGAATAAAAAAATTCAATATTATGGGGAAATATAAGTATGATAAAAAATACCCTGACAGGTCTGGTTATGCTGGACAAACATATACTTTATTTTCAGCAGAAGTAAAAAAAGATAAAATAAATCTTGACAGACTGGAACATTCTGATTATAAGTGGGTTTCTTTCAGGGAAGCAATCAAAAAACTTGCATGGCCCAATCAGAGAAAAAGTTTAAAGGTTGTGAATTCTTGGTTGGGGAATGAAATTCAGAGAGATTAAAATATCATCGGGAATTAATATTCTTCTTGGAAAAGATGCTGAAAACAATGATGAGCTTGTAAAACAGTTTAAAGGAAAAGAAAATACAATAATGCATACAGTTGCTCCAGGAAGCCCTTTTTGTGTTATTGAAGACTTGAATCCAAACCAGAAGGATATTAAGGAAGCAGCAGTTTTTTGTGCAGAGAAAAGTCAGGACTGGAGGGACAATAAAGGGGATGTTAAAATTCATGTTTTTACAGGAAAAGATGTGAAAAAACCGCTTCTTGCAAAAAAAGGAACATGGAAAATAACAAAGAAAGCAAAGATAATCAATGTTAAGAAAGAGGATATTTTGAAATTAAAAAAATAATCAAAGTTTATTATTTTTCTAGAACAAATTGAATTAATTAGTCTATCTTTACTGAAACTAAAACGGGAATAATCCCCTCACAGTTCGATTGACTTTATCGAGATTCTTCCCGCAATATCCATAAAATCCTGACCTTCCCCCTATGCTCCGGAACCACAGACCACTCAAAATAGTTCCATTCCGAGTATCAACTATTTCTTTGTCAATAGGATAAACATTTATAGAACCATTAAATTCAAAATATGGAATTGCCTGGTCTTTTAAAATTGATTCAAATGTTTCCCAGTTTTCTTCAGGACTCATTGTAAAAGAATCTCTAGAAGGAAGAATAATAACATTTCTTTTTATTGGATCTTTATTTTTATCTTTTGTGGCTAGACTTAATGACTCTTTATAATTATTTGAATCTACATAAAAATAATTTCCTGCTCTGTTTGCTTTAGCTGCACGTACTGCCAATAGGGGATTCATTAATCTTGAATTTAATCTGAGAATTGGAAGCTGTTCTTTTAAGTATTCAAATCCGGAGGTTGTTCGAGTTCCGAAATTTTGACCAATATTTTCTTTTCCTCTTGTTTGCAGCCGAGCATATGCTTCATCTCTTGGGGAAATCAATCTTGCTCCACCTTCTTTTAAATCTCTTAAGTTAGTATGAAACTCGCCATATACTTCAACAATTTTTCCCAATCCTTTAATCTCTGCTATTACGGGTAAAACTTTTACCATGGAAATTTAAAAATATTTGATTTAAAATATTATTGGTGATTTTATTAAATATGCGCCAGCCGGGAATCGGACCCGGGTCACAAGCTTGGGAAGCTCGAATTCTGCCACTAAACTACTGACGCTTTTGATTATTGCTAATCATAAAGATATAAAAATACATATTTATAATTTATACTATGCTGGAAATACAAAAACGAATCCAAATGGGAAAACAGGGAATTACAGATGGATTTGTTGAAATGCTAAAAAATCATTTTAAAAAATCAAAGATTATCCGTATTTCAGTTCTAAAATCAGCAGGACATGATAAAGAAAAAATCAAAGGATATTCCAGTGAAATCCTTGAAAAGCTTGGAGCAAATTATGTGGCAAGAGTAATAGGATTCACAATTGTTGTTCAAAAATTCAGGAAAGCGGTTCGATAACTTTATAAATCAAATTTTCCCATAAGATTTAGACTAAACGATTTAATCGGTCTAATTCCGTAAGGAATGGTCTAAAATAAGAAAATGAGTAAAGTATTTGAAATAAACCCTCAGGAATATAATCTAAAATTAGCAGAAGCCTTAAAAAAAATTCCAGAATTCAAGAAACCAGAATGGGTAGAATATGTAAAATCAGGAACGAGCAAAGAGCGTCCTATAGAAGATGAAGATTTCTGGCATAAAAGGGCTGCAAGCATCCTAAGACAAATTTACAAGAAAAAAATTTTAGGAGTAAACAGGTTAAGAACAAGATATGGAAGCAAAAAAAACAGGGGAAGCAAACCGGAAGGGTTCAGGAGAGCAGGAGGAAAGATAATCAGAACAATTTTGCAGCAATCAGACAAGGCAGGATTTACTGAAGTCGTAAAAACAAAAAGACAAAAATTTGGAAGAAAACTTACAGAAAGCGGAATTAAATTTCTGGAGAGTGTAGAATAATGGGAATTAAAAATCCTCAGAAGAAAGCAAAACTTGCAAAATTTGGCAGAAGAACAAAATGGGCTCCGGTCTGGGTGGTTTTAAAGAAATTTGGAGCTGGAAAAAGAATACATCCGTCTGCAGCAACAGCAGTAAAACGTTCATGGAGAAGAACAAAATTACATGTTAAACCAAGAAAGATAAAGAAATGGCATTTAGGATAAAATGGCTCAGGAAAATAAAACAAACAACATTGAAAGAGAATATACCATACCTTTAAGGAGAGAAATAAACAAAGTTGCCCGTTACAGAAAATCTGAAAAGGCAATTAAGGCAATAAAAGAATTCTTAGTAAGGCATATGAAAGTTTATGACCGGGATGTAAAAAAAATAAAAATTGACAGGTATGTTAATGAGGAAATATGGCACAGAGGAATAAGAAATCCTCCTGCAAAGATAAAAGTGAAGGCAATAAAAGATTCTGAAACAGGGATTGTAAAAGTGGAACTTGCAGAATATCCAAATAATTTAAAATTCAAGAAAGCAAGAGAAGAAAAAACTGAGGAAAAGAGCAGGGAAAAGAAAAAGAAGAAGACAGAAAAAACTCCTTCCACATCTGAAGAAACAAAGACAGAAATAGAAGAAAAGGAAAAAGAAAATGAGGAAAAGAAAGAGGCTGTAATTGAAGCTGGAAAAGAAGCAGAAAAAGCATCTGCAAAAACAAAAAAACATTCCACAAAAACAACATCTGCAAAGCAGGAAAAAAATCAGAGAATAGGATATAATCAATCAAGCAGAGGACATTAAAAATAAGGGAAATAATTTTATAGTAATTAATTCTTTAAATATTATGAAAAAAGTTTATATTGCAGGTCCTTTATTCACAAAAGCTGAAAGAGATTTTCTGGAAGAAATTGAAAAATTAATCAAAGAACTTGGATTTGAAACCTATCTCCCTCATAAAGACGCAGGAGTATTTATACGCGGGAAAAGCAGCAGCGAAGAATTTTTCAAAAAAGATTTGGATGCAATGAAAAATTGTGATATTCTTGTTACTGTATTAAATGGAAATGAAGTAGATTCAGGAACAGCATGGGAAATTGGATTTGCATATTCAAAAAGAATTAAGATTATAGGAATTCTGGATGATACAAGAAAACCAGACAACGAATTACTAAATCCCATGATTGTTAATTCTATAAAAATAGTTAATTCTGTTGAAGAATTAAAAAGAGTTCTTCAAGAAATGGAATAATCATTTATATCGTTCCTTATCCCTCTCACAGCGGGCAGAAATTGTTTCTTTCCATTCTTTATCCAGGTCAATATTATTGGAATTTGCAAGACAAATCAACGCAAATATCAGATCACAAATCTCTTTTCCTATTTCTTTTTCAGGATCCTGGAGTTTTTTTACCCTGTCTCCGTAAAGATTATTCAAAATTCTTGCCAGTTCTCCTGATTCTTCTGAAACCTGTGCCATTATAGAAAGAGGACTAAAATAACCCCCATTTTCTGAAATCCATTCATCTACCTTTACCTGAATTTCCCTCAGAGTTAAATGGTCAGACATATTCTTTATTATAAGAATAAATATTTAAATTTATAGGGGGTGTTTTGATTATGTTGACTGAGATAAAAAAAGAACTGACAAAAAAGGCAAGCCCGGAAAAAGCCAAAATTCTCCAGGGATTTTTCAAGACAGGAAAAGGTCAGTACGGGGAAGGGGATGTATTTCTGGGATTGACTTCCCAGGAAATCAAGGATGTTGCAAAGATATTTTATAATCTTGATTTAAAATCTGTTCAGGAATTGATGGAATCAAAAGTTCATGATGAAAGAATGTGTGCACTCAGGATTCTTATTAAACAATATAACAATGCAAAAAAAGATGCACTTAAAAAAAGACAAATTTTTGAGTTTTATCTTAACAATACAAAAAACATTAATAACTGGGATTTAGTGGATGTTTCCTGTCCGAATATTGTTGGAGATTTTTTGCAGAAAGAAGGAGCAGACATCTTAAAACAACTGGCAAAATCTGAAAATTTGTGGGAAAGAAGAATTGCAATTGTTTCCACATACCCTTTTATCAAAAAAAGAAATTTTGGGCATACTCTTGCAATATCAGATATGTTATTAAAAGATGAGCATGATTTAATCCACAAGGCAGTGGGCTGGATGCTTCGGGAGGTTGGAAAAAGAAACAAGGAGGTTCTTGAGATATTTCTATCTACAAGATATAGGGAAATGCCTAGAACAATGCTCAGATATGCTATTGAGAAGTTCCCTCAGGAAGAAAGAAAAAAATATCTTAAAGGAGAGGCATAATGTTTATTTATACAAATATTCTGATTTTATATGGAAAAATTATTATTCAGGAGCACAAACAGAAATGCAGAACTGGTCAGTTTTAAAGATGCCCTTTTAAAAGGACAGGCTCCAGATTATGGACTTTATATGCCCACAACAATTCCAAAACTAACAAAAGAAGAGATAGAATCATTCAAAAATAAAGAGTATTGGGAAATTGCTTTTGAAATATGCAGAAAATTTTTGGGAGATGAGATTAATGAAGAACAACTAAAAAAGATTGTAAAAGATTCATATAATTTTGATATTCCCCTTAAAAAAATAGAGGATAATCTTTATTTGATGTATCTTGATGAGGGTCCGACAGTGTCATTTAAGGATTTTGGAGCAAGGTTGATGGCAAGAATGATGCATTATTTTGCAGATAAGGAAAAAAGGAAACTAACAGTGCTTGTTGCAACTTCAGGAGATACAGGGGGAGCTGTAGCAGATGCATTTTACAATCTGAAAAATATTGAGGTTATCATTTTATTTCCAGAAAAAGAAGTTTCTGAAATGCAAAGAAAGCAGATAACAACTCTTGGAAATAATGTAAAAGCATTCGCAGTAAAAGGCACTTTTGATGACTGCCAGGCAATAGTAAAACAGGCATTTAATGATAATGAACTCAAAGAATTAAATTTAACATCAGCAAATTCAATTAATTTTGGGAGATTAATGCCTCAGATGATTTATTACATTTATGCATATTCCAGACTGTCTAATGATAAAGAAAAGATAACATTTTCTGTACCTTCTGGAAACTTTGGGGATTTAATGGGGGGGATATTTGCGAAAGAGATGGGGATTCCCATTGAAAGATTTATTGTTGCTGTAAATGAAAATGATGAGTTTCCTATTTTTCTAAAAACAGGGAGATATATTCCGGTTGTTCCATCAAAAAGCTGCAGTTCAAATGCGATGAATGTTGGTCATCCAAGCAATCTAGCAAGGCTTGTTGATATTTATGGCGGATGGCTTGCTGATGAAAGAAATTCTGAAAATAAAATAATAAAGAAAGGTGTTTTAAACAAAAAGCCAGACATGGAAAAGTTGAAAAAGGATATGGTGAGTTTTTCTATATCCAATAAGGAAGTTGATGAAACAATAAAATCAGTCTATAAAAAATATGAAATAATTGTAGAACCTCATAGTGCAGTGGGAATTGCTGCAGCAAAAAAAGCAAAGCCTGAAAAATTAACCGTTTGCATACAGACAGTTGACCCTGCCAAATTCCCCGAAAAAATAAGGGAAATTCTTAATATAGAACCAGAAGTACCAGAGTCCATGAGGATGTTAAATAACAAAAAGGAAGAGTTTGAAATTATAAAAAATAATTATGATTCATTCAAGAAGAAAATAAAAGATATTAACAGATAAAAAATTATTGCTCATTCCAGTCAATCATTGCCCCGTCTCTTCGGGCATTATCTATTGTAAATCCATTTGGAAATCGTTTTTGGAGTTTTTCTGTGTTTTCATTAAGGATTTCCTGCATATCCCAGTTAAAGAAATTACAAATCATTGCAGCGTACCAAAGAGTGTCTCCTATATTTTCCCTTATTCCCAACCTTTGGTCATTGTCATGGGCAAATGTTTTTTTGATGCAGGAAGCGACATCTCCGGCTTCTCCGGCAATTCCCAAGCCCCAGGTAAGAATTTCCTTTTCAGGAGTTTCAAATTTTTTGGCTGTTAATTTGCATAATTCCTGATACTCTTTTAATCCGCTGCTTTTTTCAAGTGCATCAGAAATCCTGCTCTTGCATAAATCCATCATTTCCAGAATTTCTCTCTCTTTTTCCCCTGCAGTCATATTTTAATATAATCATCAGGTTTTTTAATTATTTATATTGTTAAAGATTTATTAATATAAAGATTTAATTAAGAATATGATAAGGCAAAAATCAATTTCAGAGCTTCTTGAATTCAGCATTTTAAACATTGACAAGCCGAGTGGTCCCACCAGTTTTAATATCAGCGATTTTTTAAGAAAGACATTGAATTTAAGAAAAACAAGCCATTTTGGAACCCTGGACCCAAAAGTTACAGGAGTTTTGCCAATAGCATTAAACAGGGCATGCAAATTGACAGGATTTTTTTTGGGAGAGGATAAAGAATATATTGGAGTTATGAGGATTCATGAAGACATTCCTCTGGAAAAAATTAAAGAAATGATAAAAAAGAAATTCCTTGGGAAGATAAAGCAGACTCCTCCTGTAAAATCCAGAGTAAAAAGACAGGAACGGGAAAGAGAAATAAAGAACTTTGAACTGCTGGAAAAAGAAGGAAAGGATATTTTATTCAAAACCAATGTTCAGGGAGGGACTTACATAAGAAAACTTGTTGATGATTTGGGAAAAGAACTCGGAATTGGAGCACATATGCTTGAACTAAGGAGAACAAAGGCAGGAATTTTTTCAGAAGAAGACAAAAATTTCATAAACCTGTATGACCTGGAAAAAATTAAAGATAATGATGAAGAATTAAGAAAAATATTAATTCCTGCAGAAGAGGCATTGAAGAAAATTTTCCCTTCAGTACAAATTAAAAAAGAATCAGAAAAAAAACTTCTCACAGGAAAGTCAATTATGAAAGAGGATGTTAAATCAGGAGAAATTAAAGATAGGTTTATAACATTTTGCGGAGATAAATTTATAGGAATTTACGAAGGAAGTAAACCTTTGTTTGTTTTTCAGGAAATAAGATAAGTTTTGAGTTGAACATCGGGCTTAAAGGAAGTTCAATTTCCTCGAAAAAATTCTCCTCGTGAAACAGAGTTGAGAATTTTTTCAGAGCTGAAATTGAATTTGGGTGTAGTGAGGTGCAACCGAACGAAACCCTTTAAGCCCTGTTAGTTTCGTCCGAATGCTTGGAGGACTTGATTTTTAGTGCAACGATGCCGAAGGCAAAAAATCAAAGTTTTTGAGAATGCCGTTTGTATTAATTCTGAAATAATATTTTTTGGGTGGGCTATGTATTAGAGAGACGCGCGCTTTTTTTGTTTCTTTTTTTCCTAAAAAAAGAAAATGGGGATTTCCGTCTTTTTGCTTCTTTTCTTAAAAGAAGAAAGTCAGCGATAAATTTATATATGAATAAAAGATTTATGTTATTATGGTAAAGAAAAAAGGGGTTAAAGATTTAAGGAAAGAGCAGGCAGAATTTTTCGAAGATACTGAAGAAATCCCAAAATATTTTGCAAAAGATGTTATGATTAAACCTGTCTTCTTATTAAAAAATGATGAAACAGAAACAATTTTAAAAAAATTAAGAAAAGAAAATATAAACGAATGTATTGTTATTGATGAAAACGGAAAATTTTTTGGAGAAATAAATGTAGAAGATGTAATAAAACTATTTCTACATCAAGTAAAATTTGAGCCATTAGTTCAAGTATTAAATGTAGGTTATAGAAGAGAATTTTTATACTTGAAGGCAAAAGATTTAGTAAATAAACATAAAAATACCGTTACTCTTGAGACACCAATAAATAAAGTAATACAATTAGTGTATAAAGAAGGATTTAATTATTTGCCTGTGGTAAATAAAGATAAAAAAGTTTTAGGAGTTATCACTCCGAGCAGTGTTATAAATTTCTTAAGAGACAAATAAAATTTTATTTAGATAAAGTTACTTTCCTAGAACCGCCTTCAATATTTATGCTTTCGACTAAACCATTAAAAATTAATTTTTTATTTTCTAGAGTCAAACTTCCAAAATAATTTTTAATTTCTACTTTTTCAGAATTTAAATTTAATGAATCTTCTCCAACATTAATATTTCCTGAAGTTATAAAAAAAACATTTTTTAAATAAACCCCTTCTTCAATTTGGAAAAAAGAATATTTTGAATTTTGGGATAGAGAAATCTTTAATTTTCCACTTTCCTTTATTACTGGAAGATTATTAATTTTGATTTCAGATATTTTACCTTTAAAGTATTTTATATTATTTTCATCTATTTTAATCTCTCCCTTAAAATTTTTAAGAATCACTTGGTTTTCATTTTCTTCGAGAGTTATTTTTTTATCATCTAAATTAATCACTCCCCCCTTATTTAGGGTTAAAACAATTTCTTTGTATTCGTCATCTAAACTTACTTCTGGAACTGAGAAAGATGTTTTAATTTCAATAGAATTATTCTGGTTAATAGAACCGATTACATTACCTGTAATTCCTCCATTTCCATAAAAAGCCGAAAATAAGATAGTTACCAAAACAAATGAAAAGACAAGAAAAATAAATGTTTTTTTGCCAAATCTCTTTTTCTTATATCCATCGCCATAATAGTGTTTTTTATTATATTTGTCGAAGTCCACTTTTTGACCCCCTGTTCATAGAGATTATTCTCTGCAATTCTTCTATAAACTCCCCTGGTTTATTTATATCTATTATCTTTATAGATGTTTCGTTAAGAAATAAACGCACATTAACATTTCCGTAGTTTAATATTCTTTTAAAAAAAGGTTGATCTAAATCCAAATCTGAAATTGAAGAAAAATCTATATCCCGAACATTTTTATTAAGTATACCCGTGCTTTGAATTATGCTTGTATTTGTGATTGCCCACCAATCTTTAAATCTATGTAATTCTGTAAATTTTATTATAAGAATAATAAATAAAAAGGAAATTATTAGGGCAAAAGAGTTAAGGGAATTCCCCTTATAATAAAAATAACTGATTAAACCTATTATTGAGATAATCATTAAATACAATAGGCAATAGGTTTTTCTTGACCTTCTTACTTTTAACAAATATTTTCTATTTTGCATTTTATTTTTTATCCTTCTCTACTTTAGGATGTTTATGGCCCATTTTTAATCTTTCTTTTAAAAGATTTATTTCATGAGCTTTTTCTTTTTTATAGATTTTGTTATTCTTTTTTGCTGTTTCAATTAATTTTGCAGTATATTCTCCACCTAAAAAATGAGGCATTATTACATAATTTGCCCCTGCATCATATAATTCTAAAGCATCTTCAATTTGTCTTCCTGTTAAAAGAACAATTGGTTTTGCTTTGTTTCTTTTGAGTACATCTAAGATTAATTCATTTGTTTCTTTTTCAGGGATGGTTGAGACAATTACAGAAGCCTTGTAAATCTCTAAATCTTCTAAAAACTCTGAATCATCAACATCTCCATAAACTACATTAATTCCTTCTTTTTGCAATTCTTTGACTATTTTGGGGTTATAATCTACAACTAAAAAATTCTTAGTTATTTTTGAAAAAGATTTTATTATTGAAAATCCAATTCGATTATATCCTAAAAGAATATAATCATAATCCTTTTTTGGAATGTCTATTTCTTTAACCTTCTTTCTTTCAAATAAAGACAGGGGTCTTGATAAAAGATTATATATTTGTTCTGAATACATTATTAAATAAGTACATCCAAAGATTGTAAATAAACTAATTAGAGTTACGAATGAAAGGATTTCTTGAGAAACATGTCCTACCTTAACTCCTAATGCCATGAAGATTAAAGAAAATTCTCCTATCTGAGCAACAGTTAGCCCTGCCATGAAGGAGGTTTTTTTAGAATATCTCATCAAACCCATTAAAGTGATAACAATCAAAGGATTTCCCGCAACAACCAAAAATGCGAATACAATCCCTGGAATAATTAATGAATTTATGTTTGTAAAAGTCATTTGGCTTCCCAATATTATAAAAAAAGATATTAAAAAAAAGTCTCTTAATGGTTTTAGTTTAGAACTCATTTCATAGCTATATGGTGCTAAGGAGAGTAAAATTCCTGCGATTAATGCTCCAACCTCAATAGAAAAACCAAGATATAAAAATAATATTGATAACCCAAATCCCCATGCAATTGCAAATAAAAATAAAAATTCTTGTGATTTAGATAAGAAATTATCTATTTTTGGTAGAATAAAATAGCTTATTGGGGCAAATATTAAAATTACTCCTGTTCCTTTTAGAAGGGTCATGAAGAACAACCCCCCTATAGAAGAAGACCCTCCATCAGAACCTATAGAAGATACTATAATTAAAATTAAAATTGCGACAAAATCCTGAACAAGTAAAAATCCAACAGATATTTTTCCATATAATTTATCTAACGCACCCTTATCTGTAATAAGTTTTAAAATGATAATTGTTGATGAAAAAGTTAAGGCAGTAGCAATATATATAGAAGTTAGAGGAGGAAAACCTAACAAAATTCCAATAAAATAACCGATTGTTGCAGTAAATAAAATCTGACCAATACCAGTTACCAAAGCAACAGGGCCAACTTCTTTTATAACTTTAGGAGATAAATGCAATCCAACTATGAATAACAAAAAAGCAATTCCCATCTCAGAAAATAGATGCAAGGTTTCACTTTCTTGAATTAGATTAAGAAAAAATGGTCCGGCTAAAATTCCTGAAAGGATATATCCAACAATTAAAGGCTGTTTTAATAATCGCATTATAATAGACACACCTAAGACTACTAAAATTATAATTCCAAATTGTATAAATGGGTTAAACATTTTATCCTCTTTTAATGATATTAAATAAGATTAATTACTTATAAATTTAATGAAACTAAATAAGAAAAATTTGGGCGAAGCCTTTTATCCTTGGTTATGGGAAATTTGTAAAATTTCATTTCGGTTTTCGGTGGTCGGATAAAAGAAGTTTTTCTGTTCGCTGAAAGCGAGACTATTTGTCCGAAGGAACTAAGGAAATCCCCCTATAAATCCTAAAAACGAAGTTTTTGCTATCTAGTTTTCGAGAATTCGAAAACTGCGCGCGTCTCTCCTATTGGGTGGGAGAAAAAATATTATTTCCTATTTCTTTGTTTTAACTCTAACTTGTAGGCATTCTCAAAAATTGAAACTAACATCGCGATTAAACAACCCGAAGGGCTCGAGGTGCAGAAATTTTTCCCTCGACGAAGTCAGAGCTGGAAAAATTGCGGAACGCTCGAGAGTTCAAAATCTTTGATTTTGAATTTGGGAAAAATGTGTCCCGAAAAAAGAGGGTGAGTGAAGCGAAAACATTTTTCTGTTTAATCTGCTGTTCCCAGACCCGAAGGGCACGAGCTGAAACAAAAAGTTTCCTCGTGAGTTGAAATCTGTCACCAATCTGTTCTGAGCGAAGTTGCTGAATCTATAAAATTGTCCTTGGTGGATTCGTTGTCTTTGAGAGGGCGCTTCTTTGCTTCTTTCTTTCTAAGAAAGAAGTCGCCACGAGAGGCAAAAAAAATAAAAAGTATCTTAACATAAAAATTTTACTAAATTCAGAAGGCTTTGTTTAATAAGTCATAATTAGTCCATACTTTTTAAACAGAAACTTCTCTTGTTTCTTCCAAGCAAAATTCTGATTTAACCCCCAATTCGTTTATTTCTTGAATTACTACACAAATATTATGAGCCAAAACTTTAATCAATAATTCGTTAAATTGAGCAGTCTGCTTTTTGCTTCTAATTGCACCGCCGAACTTTGATTTAATCATATGAAAGCAAGTTTCAACATTAGACCTTTTATGATAGTGTTCTAAAAATTCCTCGTGCTTATACATAAAGTAGTGATACATTTTGCCCCAAATACTCAAAGCCCCTCTTTTGCCTGTAACATTTTTCTTGAAAGGAATAAAAGGAATTGCCCCCACTTCTTCAATAACCTTAAAATTTGCTCGGCTGTTATATGCCTTATCTCCGCTTTGTTCTTTTATATCAAAATTTTCTGCTGTCTTTCTAATTAATTCTGCTAATTGTGGGCTGTCGTTTTCTTGTCCTTCTGTAACCTTAACAGAAGTTATGATATTTGTCTTAACTCCTGTATTGATATGGGCTTTAATCCAAACTTTATACTTTTTTTCTTTGCCCCATTTGTAATCAAACCAACGAGCATAACGAGAGGTAGAGAAACCCGAACTATCAACCGCAAAACTATTTTCAACTTCTCTCAAAGGCATAGCACTTAAAGTTATTAGATTTTCTAAAATTGGTTTTACTTCTTCTTTGTTCATAAAATTAGAAAGCGAAGAATAGCAAGGCACTTCTGAAACTAATCCGTAATCGTGGGCAATTTTCATATCGGACATAAAACGCCTTAAAGAAAATCCTGTATAAACTTTCATTACAGAACCAAAAAGCATATCAGAAAAAGGTAAAGTTGGTCTTCCGAATTTATATGTTGGCTGTTCTACATTTTCGCAAATATCTTTTAACAACTTCATAAAAACTAATTTCTCATTTGTTTGAGATTTATTATAAGCACTCCATTTTTGAGTATAAGAAACCTTAACACCTTTTGTTTCAGTTAATTTCCCTTCCTCGTTAATTTGTCTTTTGATATAAAACTCAACTGCGTAAATGTGCTTACATTTACTTTTTCTTAATTGACAATCTGGACAGGTGCATTTTGGCTCGTGTCCGTTAAAATTTACTTTATATGCTTTGAAAGAATTTTGAGAGCCAACAACCCAATAGTCGTTTTTCTTTGCTATTCTTCCTCTCTCAAAGATTAACTTTCCTCTAACCCTTCGGTAATCTTCGGGGTTGATATTCTTCCAGTCAATTTCTTGTGTTTGTGTTATCATATAATACTATAATACTGGTAGTATTTAAATCTTATGGTATTATGGTATTATATACTACAAAATACAAATCTTTATAAAGCAATAATACCATAATACCAGTATGTCAGAAAGAAAAACTACAAGTATTAAAGTTTCTCCAGAATTATGGCAAGAGGTTAAGATTTATTGTATAAAAAAGAGCATTGATATTTCTGATTGGTTAGAAAAAATAATTAAAGAAAACCTAAAAAAATAAAATGTCAAGTGAAGAATTATCTCAAAGAGGATTAACAAAGAAAGGAATTGTGATTATAGATTTGGAATTTTTTCCATTACATTCTACTACATTAAAACAATATAAGAAGTCAAAGATAATTCCTAATAAAGATTATAATAAATATGAAGTTAGAAAACCCGATGGGCTTTTGGTAGACAGAGGAAATAAATCAAAGCCGAAAGTTATTGCAGTTTTAGAATACAAAAAACCTTCCGAATTTCAGACAGATAAACAGAAAAAAGAAGCGATTGAACAATGCAATGATTTATGCCAAGAACTTGAAGCACAAATAGGGATTATCACCGATGGGATAGTTACTTATTGGATAAACCCAAACAACCAAGATAAAAATAATGAATACAAAGATAGAACAACTGGGAAGAAAAGAAGTTTTTCTTATATCTTAAATGATGATAAGCAAAGATTACAAAAGAAGTTTTTTATTAAAGAGAGTGATAAAAAAGATATTTCAAAATTAGATGACGAAACAAGAGAAACTTACAGATTGGTTAAAAGAATTTTAGAAGAAACAAACAGCAAAAATTCTATTCTGAAAGCGACAGAAAAAACAGACCCAACACCTCTTGCGAGAAGTGTTTGGCAAAGTATTTACATAAGCACAAAAGATAACCCTACTGCCTGTCTTTATAATGTTGTTGAAATTTTTATCTTTAAATTTTTGAGTGATTTAGGAGTTTTGAAAGGTGTTAATAGTTTTAATCATATTTTAGAACTTTACAAAACCGAAGATAGCAAGACCGTCCTAAAACACTATGCTAAAACTTGCAGAGAAGAAATAAGAAATTTATTTAAGGCAGGAGATGACGGAACAACTATAATTAACGGAACTATTTTTGTAAATAAAGATGGAAGTCCAGTTTTACCACAAGCAACTTTATTTAAAGATACTATTGAGAAATATGCAAAGTTTGGCGATTTAAGAAATATTGATAAGGGATTTAAGACGAAACTATTTGAAACATTTTTGAAACAGAGCAAAGATAAAAGCAAATTAGGGCAGTTTTTTACACCGAGAAAAGTTGTTAAAGGAATTGTTGAAATGGCTGATGTTGATAAGGCTGAATTTATATGCGACCCCTTTTGTGGTGTTGGTGGTTTTCTTTTAGAGCCATTTCAAATATCCCAAAATCTAAAAAACAAATTCTCTCCAAAAAATAATAAGATAAATCCGCCCGTAAAACTTTTAGGTTATGATACTGGAAGGGAAGATAATGATGAACAAAAAAGAACTATCATTTTAGCAAAGGCAAATATGCTTATTTATTTATCTGATTTAGTTGAAAAAAATCCGACATTAAACGAGGAATTTTCAAAAATAATAAATGACACTTTTCACTTTTTATCTGATAGTAATCTTGGAACATTAAAAGAAACTGAAAGTTTTGAAAAGAATGAAAATAAACCTGATTTGATTATTACAAATCCGCCATATATCACAAGCGGAGTAACGACTATAAGAAAAGAAATTGAAGAAGATGGTTTAACTGATTATTATAAAAACAGTGGAAAAGGAATGGAAGGATTATGTTTAAAATGGATAATTAAAAATTTGAAAAGAAAAGGACAAGCATTTATTGTTCTACCTGATAGTATTTTTAATGTGTTTGCGAATAAAGTTTTAAGAGACGAGATAAAAAAGAATTGTTACATAAATTGTATCATCTCCTTACCTGCAAAAACATTCTTTAATACTCCTAAGAAAACTTATGTTTTAGGAATAACAAAAAAAGATTGTGATGAGGATGAATGTGAAAACCTTAAACAGGATTTTCCAGTATTTACTTATTTGGTTTCGGATATAGGTGAAACATTAGATATTAATCGGTTTGATATTCCTGAAAATGATTTAGATAAAGCAAAAATATTATTTAATCAATATAAGGGAAGTCCAAACGAATTTCAAACAGACGACCTACGATGTAAATTACAACCTCTTGAAAAATTTGAAAACGAAAAATATTGGATTATAGACAAATGGTGGAGCAAGGAAGAAAAAATTAAACTTGGAATTGAGGAAGAAGATGAAAGTTTAACTCTTGATGAATTTAAAGACCAAATTGAAAAAACAAAATCAAAATTAGGAGAGTTAGAGTGGGAAACTGATAAAACAAAAGAGAAAAGATATAAGACTAAACTGGTTTATGTTACAGATACAAAGAATAGAAATGGAGAAATAATACAAGAAGGAATTTTTGAAGCAGAGAAAGGAAATCCAGACTATACAAAAAAGTATATGCACGACCACAAAGGCGAATTTCCAGTTTATTCTTCTCAAACCTCTAATTTGGGAGAAATTGGAAGCATAGACACTTATGATTATGAAGAAGAATGTTTTACTTGGACAACAGACGGAACTTATGTCGGAACTGTATTTTATAGAAATGGGAAATTTTCAATAACGACCCACTGCGGAATTTTAAGGGTTAAACCAAAGTATAAAGATAAGGTTGATTTTGAATACCTTAATTTTATCCTAAATCAAACCCTTCCTAATTATAAATTAGGTGAAGGTTCTAATAAAAGATTAGGAACTGAAAGAATGAAGGAAGTCCAAATAGAAATCCCTATAAATGAAAATGGAGAATTTGATTTAGATAAACAAAAAGAAATTGCTGAAAAATTCAAGAAAATAGAAGAAATTAAGGCAAAACTTAAAGAGGACTATGAAAAGATGATAAATTCAAAAGTTCAGATTATTGAAGCAGAAGAATGACAATAGATAATTTACCCCAAACAACAGGTAGCGAAGTTCAAACCTTTATAGAGAATACCTTAAATCAAATTAGTGAAGGTGTAAAGAAATCTGGATTTGTCATAAAGGAAGGTGTTGATTTTGATTTAGAGGTTACAGAAAGGAAATCTGGAGAAGGAAGCATAGGATTTAAGCAGTTAATAAAAATAGGCGGGAAAAAAGAAGGGGAGAATGTCCAAAGGGTTAAGTTTTCTGCAAGACCTGAAAAAGATATTCAAATACATTCTATTCCAATAAATTAAGATAACTCTAAGGACTTTTTAAACAAGGACTACTTATTAAACAAAGCCAATTCAGAAGAAAGCTTTATATACTTTTGATTTCAATTTAAATTAGCAGAGGTGAATATGGAAAATATGATTTCAAAAAAAAGTGGTAGAAATTCTAATAGTGAATCTAATTCTGTGTTTAGCGATA
>Ga0265297_10003371_pt1 | contig 29132 bp, 29 predicted proteins | sample Munlanlwell13791_FD_192502 | JGI IMG/M metagenome (GOLD analysis project Ga0265297, IMG submission 192502) | Leachate microbial communities from a municipal landfill in Southern Ontario, Canada - Leachate well 137-91 | ecosystem: Engineered > Solid waste > Landfill > Unclassified | place...
CGACCCCAAAGAGCCAGTGCCCCCGCCCAAACCCGCCGTGACAAAAACGATATCCGCCCCCTGAAGCGCTTCGCTTATTTCGGAACGGTTTTCCTCGGCCGCCTGCCTGCCCAATTCCGGATTCATCCCTGCGCCTAATCCTTTCGTCAAGGTCTTGCCGATATAAATTTTCTTGCGGGCCTGGGTGTATTCCAAGTCCTGGGCGTCGGTATTGATGGCCACAAACTCAACGTTTTTGATGCCTTCTTTCTGGGCCATCCGGGTGATGATATGGCCGCCGGCGCCGCCCACCCCCACTACCTTAATGCTCGCCAAATTGAAAATTTTTGATTTCTTGGTTTTTGCCATATGCCAAATTTATTTAAATTTATGAACCTTTGGTGATATAAATTTTATCATGAATTTGAGCACCCGCCAAAATTTTCGTTTTGCGAAAACTTAGGCGGGTAAAGGTTTTCTAGATAAATTTTCTGCGTCCTTCGGACTTGAAAATTTAGAGAAAACTCTTTATGGTATTAAATTTTGAAAAAACTTTTTAAAAATTGAGGGATGAAAATCCCCTTCCTGGTTAAGGCCGTAAATAGTCAAACCAACGGCTGTGGCGAATTCCGGGTCGCTGATCAAATCCTGGCAGTCGTAATCTTTGATGTCAAAGTTAGCCAACTCGGGAAGCCCGATCTGAACCGGCAATTTCAAATATTGTTTGGCCAGGTCAACTATGCCGGGAAGCTTGGCTCCTCCGCCGGTGATAACCGCGCCCGCCGGCAAATTTATTTTTGAATCCAAGCTCTTAATTTCATTATTTACGATTTCGAAGATTTCGGCAAGCCGCGCTTCGATAATCTCGGAAAGAAAACGTTTGGATATTTCGCCTTTTATCGAACTGTCGATTTCCTGCAAATTGAAAACTTCGCGCCGCGGCGTTTCTTTGGCGAAAGCGAAGCCATAATTCAATTTTGTTTTCTCCGCCGCTCCGACGGGAATCCGCAGGCCGATGGCGATGTCGTTGGTGACATTGCCGGCTCCTATCGGCAAACTTAAAGTTTTAAGAATTTTATTTTCTTCATAAACGGCCAAACTCGAGGTGCCGAAACCGATATCGAGCACCAAAACCCCCAAATCCTTTTGCTGTTTTGATAAAACCGCCTCGCTAGCCGCCAAAGGGCCGAAAATCAGGCCGCTGACCGCCAATCCGTTTCGTTCCAGGCATTTAGCCAGGTCGTTGACTATGGGGCTGAACGCCCCGACCACCAAACTGTTCACCTCAAGCCTGGTGCCAGTCATCCCTAAAGGATCCTGAATCCCCCCGATGCCGTCAACGAAGAATTCCCGGGTAATGTTATGAAGCACGATGTAGTTTGAAGATAGATTCACGGCCCGGGAGGCCTGAATGGCTTTTTCGACGTCATCGCGGCGAATTTCGCTGTCGGCTCGCGCCACGCCGGCCACGCCTTTTGAGAGACAAGATTTGATGTTGGCGCCGTTAACGTTGACATAAACGTTTTTGAGCGCTTTGGGGCTTATTTTTTTGAGTTCGCTGATGGCATTTCTTAAAGAAACCGTAGCGTCTTCAAAATCGGATAAAACTCCTTTTCTGAATCCGGCGGAGGGCTGCTTAAAAGCCCCCAAAACCAGAAGACGGCCGTTGTTTTTTATTTCGGAAACTACGACTTTGATGCTGTTTGACCCGATATCGAGACCGGTAACGATATTAGACATGTCCAGTAGTAGAAACTCGATAATTATTTATTGAAATATTTTGACCTTTTGACAATCATTGTTTTTCTTAAATGCCCTAATTTTGCCTTAAAACTCTGTTCGCCTGCGGCGAACCAATCGAGTTTTCACTACTGGGCATGGGAAATTAAAAAATATTCTTTGGCCTCCATTTTTATTCTATCACTTTTTTTCCGATGAGAAAAACCGAATAAATGAAGCAAGCCGTGAGCTATGAAACGGCTGATATTTTCCGGCGCCAGGCAATCGGGGTTCAAATAAATTTCCCCCAGAAATTTCAACTTCGATTCCGGGTGGGGATAATTTTTCGGTTCAACGAAAGTAAGGATTTCGGTTGTCTTGTTTTTGTTCCTGAATTTTTTGTTTAAAAATTCCATTTTTGGGCTGTTTGCCAAAAAAATTTCCAAATGACAATTTTCTTTTTTAAGCAATTGCAGGAATCTGCGGGTTATTTTCTTTATTTTACCTTCCAAAAAACGGCGTTCGCCGTTCAGACCGACAACCGAAATTTTGTTCATATTTCCCCCAGTTTTTTGGCTTTCTCCAGCTCTTTCTTCTTGGCTTCGCGATAAACAGCCGCAATCCGCTTTTTGCGGCGATTAGCCGGCCGATGGTGGAAACGCCGTTTCTTGACCTCGCGAAGTATCCCGCTTTGTTTCATCTTCAGATTAAAGCGGTAAAGAAGGCCGGTAACCGATTCTTTCTCTTTTTTTCTGATTTCCATAATCGTTTTATGGTTTTATTTTGTTTTTTATTTCTTTTAACGACTCTTTGGGCGGGTTATTGACCACGCTGTGGATTGAGCTTCCCCCGTCATTTTCAAATCTGGGGATGATGTGGATATGAAGATGGTCAATGACCTGGCCACTTATTTTACCGTGATTGATTCCGATAGTAAACCCTTCGGGTTCCAGGCCTTTTTGGATTAATTGGGTGATTTTTTTGACGGCCGAAAAAAGCGGCCCGATTTCGTCATCCGGCAAATCAAGGATTGTTTCGGCGTGAACTTTCGGCAAAACCATCGTGTGTCCCTGAGCCCGGGGATTGATATCCAAAATAGCCAAAGTTTTTTCGTCTTCATGAATAATTTCGGCCGGTATCTCCTTTTTAATTATTTTACAAAATAAGCATTCCATTGAAGATTGGTTTATTTAACCGGATGTAATCTTTTCTTCACTTCCTCGACTAATTTGGTCAAAAGTATATTTTCCTGAACGCCGGATTTCATGTCCCTAAGAATGATGGTTTCCTCAAAAACCTCTTTCTGGCCGAAAATCAAAACCAGATTAACGCCTTTTTTATCGGCGGCTTTCAGCTGCGCTTTGAGGGATTTCCGGCCCAAGGCCTCGCTGACCGCGACGCCGGCCCGGCGCATATTCTCCACCAGAACCAGGCCGGATTTCTCCGCTTGGTCCCCGACCGCAACAAAGAAAACCCGGGGTTTCGATTTCGATTCGAAAATAATCTGCTGCTGCTTCATCACTTCGATCACTCTTTCAATGCCAATTGAACCGCCGACGCCCGACACGCTTTGGCCTCCGATTATTTCCATCAGGTAATCGTAACGGCCGCCGGCCGCCAAGGCCATTTTCAGCTCGGGAACGTCTATCTCGAAAACCGTCCGGTTGTAATAATCCAATCCCCTCACCAGGAATGGATCGGAAACATAAGCCAGGTCGTTGTCTTCGATGAATTCCAAAACGCCCCGCAAATGATTATTGCAATTCTGGCAAAGGTGGTTGAGAATCACCGGCGCCGAAGATTTCAAGGCCAGGCAATTTTCGTTTTTGCAGTCAAGCAGCCGCAAAGGATTAATCTCCAGGCGGCGCTGGCAATCCTCGCAAAGTTCTTTTTTAAGAGGCCGATAATATTCCAGAAGTTTTCTCCGGTAATTAGGACGGCAAATCCGGCAACCGATGGTGTTGATGCGGAAATTAATGCCTTTTATTTTCAAAAGATTCAAAAAACGGTGAATGGCAAAAATTATCTGAGCATCATAAACCGGATGCGCGTCGCCCAAAACCTCGAACCCCCATTGATGATGCTGGCGAAAGCGGCCCGCCTGGGGCTGCTCATAACGCAGCATCTGCCCGTGATAGAAAACTTTCAAGGGATGGGCATAATAACCCAAATGGTTTTCCAAATAAGCCCGGCAAATCGGAGTGGTGCCTTCGGGCCGCAGCGCCAGACGCTGATCGCCCTTGGTTTTGAAAACATACATCTGTTTCTCGATAACGTCGCTTGATTCTCCCAGCGACGCCTCAAAAAGCCCCGCCGATTCCAAAATCGGGGTTTCCATAAAAGAAAAATCATACAGAGAACTGACTTCTCTTCCGACTTCAAAAATTTTTTCCCACCAAATCTGGTCCCTGGGAAGAATGTCGGGCATCCCTTTAGGCGCCTGAAAAATTTGTTTTTTTTTCTTGATTTTCTTGACTTTTTTAGCGCCTTCCATACCCGGTAGTAGAAACTTGATAGTTAGTTATAATAATTTGACCTTTTGACAATTATTGTTTTCTTGTTTTCGTCCGGTTTTAGTAAACCCCCGATTCGCCTTCGGCGAATCAAATCAAGTTTTCACTACCGGGCATATATTTAATACTCCGGCCTTGTGAAGGCCATAACGGTGGTAATCGGCCAGACTCTTAATTTCGCCAAGCCGATAATTTTGTCTTTAGCCAAAGGGCCCCAGGCACGGGAATCAAAGCTGTAATTGCGATTATCGCCCAGAACGAAATATTGGTCCGGCTTTAAAACCACTTCCGAATCCCCGAAGGTTTTTACGTTAACCGGAAGATAATTTTCTTTAAGCACCATCTTATTGCCTTTGGCATCGAAAACGGTGATTTCGCCGTCCTGGATTTTTATTTTCTCGTTAGGCAGGCCGATGATTCTTTTGATGAAATAATTGCCCCCGACGGGAGGCTCGAAAACTATCACTTCGCCCCGTTGGGGTTCCCGGAAACGAAAACTTATCTCATCAACCAGAATATAATTGCCGTTGGAAAAAGTCGGCTCCATGCTGGCGCCGCTGACTAAAAAGGGCTGAAACAGGAAAGTCCTGATGATGAAAACGGCGAAAACAGAAATAGCCACAATTTCCAAAATCTCCAAGAATGACCAAAAAAATTTCCGCATACCCAGTAGTAGAAACTCGATTTAATTAAATTCTCTTTTTTGATGACCTTTGCTTATTAGATAAACTTCAATTAATTTTCTAAGTTATGCCTTATAGGAAAACTTTCTGAATTTAATCAGAAAAAGAGCAATCGAGTTTTCACTACTGGGCATAATAGTATATTAATATCTGTTATATTATAATGTTAAAAAGCCGGAAATCAACCCCGCACCTTTCCAGGATAATTTGACTGGAAATAAATAGATTTTCAAAGAAAGATAATGGTTCGCCATAAAATAATGGTTCATGGAATAAACGGGATTATCAAAAGATAATCCTAATCCTGGAAAGGTGCGGGGTCAAGCCCTTATCTTAAATATGGAAAACAAATTTAAATATCGTCTTATCATCGGACTGGGCAATCCCGGCGCCAAATACGCCCCGACTTACCATAATGCAGGCAAGTTGGCGATAGCTTATCTTATGGAAACGGCGGCCGAAACAATGACCCTTGTCCAAAAAGGCAAGCAAAAAAACTTCGAATATTTTAAATTCGCCGATGGCGGCAGCTTGATTTTCGTGCAACCCCTGACTTTCATGAATGAATCGGGAAAAGCCGTTGCCGCCTGCCTCAAATACTTCGGAGTAAAACCCAAAGAAACATTGGTTATCCATGACGATTCCGACATCGGATTGGGCGAATCAAAACTTTCTTTCGGCCGCGGCGCCGCCGGCCATCACGGCATAGAATCAATCATCGATAATCTAAAAACCGATAAATTCTGGAGGTTAAGAATCGGAATCCGGAAAAAAGGAAAAGAAGGAACTAAAAGGAAAGAAGCCGGCTTGCCCGCCGACTTCGTCGGCCGAAGGCGACTTCGTCGGCCGAAGGCCGAAGCTTATCGAACGAAGGCGGGAGAAATGGTTTTAAGGAAAATAAGCCCAGCGGACAATCTTATTCTGAAAAAAGTAATTAAGGATTTAGAGATTTAATGGAAAAAGTCAGTTCAAAACTCACACGGCGGTCTGCCGTAGGATGAATGCCGGTCAAAGGCAGGTCAACCTTGTCAAAATTGGGCTGGGAGGCGAGATTATTTTTGAAATTAATCATGGCTTCCTCGCTGTCAGCCCGGCCCTGGATCCTTACCGGCGCATCCAGGGACGCGACGATAATCCTGTCGAAAATGATGCTATTGCCGGCCAAAGTGTTTAACTGGCTGAAAAAAGAAGACCATTTTTTGGTGGAATTCTTGGCTTCCAAAATCAAAGCCACCAAATTATTGAAAGATTTGGCCTTTTCCTCGAGATTGCTGACTTCTTGAATCTGGGGATGAGCAATCAGCGAAGAAATCTGGGCTCCAATTTTCTTTTGAGTGCGGGCTAAAAACATATCCGTGCCGCCGAAAGCGGCCAAAAGCACCAAGGAAGAAATCAAAAAGGCATTTCTCCACAAAGAAATAAAAGAGAGGGTTTGTTCATGATAAAATTCTTCGATGACATTATGAACGGTTAAGCTGATGGAAACGTCCTCGCGCCGGGGAATCAAACCGCGCAACGCCGAACCAAAAACGGTAAACCAAACAGGCGACAAACTCTCATAATTTCTCAGCCGCAAAGGAATCACCTTTAATTTGAATTCCGTTTCAATGATTTCTCCGACTTCTTTTTCCAGGGCCGGCGCCGTTATTATCGCCCCCTCAAAAGTTTCCTTGTAATTTACGGAAATGAAATTAAATATTTTCTGGACTTCCTGAACCAGAATGTCCTTGAAATCCGAAAAAACAATTTGCCGTTTTTCCCCCTGCAAAGTCCGCCAAAAAAGAAAATGGTTGAAATAAAGCTCCCCTTTTCTGATAATCAGAAAATTCAAGCCGTCGCTTGAAACATCGACCGCCAAATACGGCTTATCGATGTCTACGGCCGGACCCAGGTCTTTGATCAGCCTGCTCAAAGAAAGAGCGGGAAATTCAAACGCCGTCGGCAAAAAACCGCTTTCGCGGAGACACTTGTCATATTCGTCAACAATGGAATTCTCGACAAAAGCTCCGAGCGCGTTCATCTGGTTTGTGTCTTTGCCTATGATCTGCCAATCGGAATAAGCTTTTTCCAGCTTAATCGGCGAAACTATCTGGAGATTCAATTCCGCCGCCTCCTCGATATTTTCGTGATTGATCACGGGGATGACGAAAGATTGGCTGTAAACAACTGAAACCGGCAAACAAATGATTGCGTGAATTTTGGAAACCTTTTTTGTTCTCGTCAGCTGGGAATGAATATTTTTGAGGGCGGCTAAAAAGTTCTGGCGATCGTTTATTTTTCCGTCCAAAATAATTCCCGGCGGCAAACGCAAAGAAGCCGTCGTGATTTTTCCGCCTTCAATCCGCAAAAAACGAAGCGCGGAATCGCTTATTTCCAACCCTCCGATGGCGGGCTGCGAGCTCAATTTTTTTAAAATTAAAGCGAAATTTTTGCTCACCCCGCTAGGAATTTTCATGGTAATTTGTAATCAAAATATTAATTTATCTTAATCCCGTTTAAATTGGAATTTTTGACGGAGCTCATTGAATTTCCTCGGTTGATTTCAAACTGACCTGGCCAGTGGCGCTGTCAACGACTATAATCGCTTCCAACTTCCGCTGGCGGCTCAAAGCCGTTCCCAAAGAGATTATCTGGTCGGTACCCGTCGGATAACCTATAGGGTCTTTATTCACAATCACCTGGACAGTCCGGCCGCCCACGGAAAAAGTATATCCGTCCGCATCGCTGAAATCCTTGTTGATGGTTATTCTAAGGAAAGCGTCTTCCACTCCGGCCTTGGCCGCTGTCAGCGCCTGGGACGACAACCTCTCTCCCCAGCCGGAACTGCTTAAAATGAAAGCTATCAAGGTGCCGGCAATAGCGATTTCGGTAATAATGCCGCAAATCAGCAAAACCGCCGGTAAAGCCGCCTGCCCCTTCTGGCTCAAACGAGGCCCTTTGCCTTCATTTTTAAGTTTGCTCATTTTTATTATTGGCCGGCGCTGCTTGTGGAAGTGGCCGTCTTCAATCCTTCCAGAAAATTAACTACGTCGCTGCCGGACACCAATTTGGTTATCCAGACAACTTTAGCCGGATTTAATTTTATCGCGTTTTCCGGCTTCCAAAAGGCCTGGTCCAGTCTCTGAATGCTGTACGGTTGATTGGTGTCGTTGGGGTTGCGCTGGAGAAAATGAACGTCAGACAAAGTATACCTGGAAAATCTTGCCAATTTCCCGAAATAGAGATCCCCGGTTTCAAGATAAACCGCGTAAAAAGACGTCTGAGACCAGACTTTCTGCCAAAAAATCACTCCGACCAAAATTAATAATAAAACTATCACTAAAACCAAAAGCAATGTATTGAATTTATTCATTGTTTTAATGTGATTAAAATAATTTAACGACTATCAATGATTATTATAACAAATCGATTCTTGGTTGTCGCCGGAAACGCTAATTGAGGCGGGGAAACAAAATTTCTCCTTTTTTTAACCGGGAGATTTTGGCGACGGTTTCCGGCAAAAACGGGCTTAAAATATCGGCTATTGAATTCAGAAGAGCGGCTAAGTCGGCGACAATTTCGGTTTTTACTTTCACATCGGCAATTTTCCAAACCTGGGTTTCATTTAGATGCTTATCGCCAAAAGCAATCAAATCCCAAATAGCGGCCAGGGCTTCGTTAAATTTAAATTCTTCCAATTTTCGGGCGACTGATTTTTCGGTTTCTTTGATTTTTGAATCAATGTCGCTTTTGGGCTTTCCGGTTTTAATTTCCGGCAGTTGATATTTCAAAGCCAGAATCCGGGCGGCGAAATTCCCCAGGCCATTGGCTAAATCGGCGTTATATCTGATTTTGAATTTTTCCTCGGTGAAATCCCCGTCTTCAGTCGGAGAAATTTCTCTCAGGAGAAAAAGCCTGACGGCGTCGGTACCATATTTTTCAACCAAATCAAAAGGATTGATGACGTTCCCCAGGCTTTTAGACATTTTCTGGCCGCCGACGGTGATGAATCCGTGGACAAATATGTTTTTCGGCAATTCCAGACCGAGAGCAAGAAGCATCGCCGGCCAATAAACCGCGTGGAATTTCAGGATATCCTTGCCGATGCAATGGATATCGGCGGGCCAGCGCTTATTGAAATTTTCGCTTTCCTCAAAATAGCCGATTGCCGAGATATAGTTCGTCAAAGCATCGGCCCAGACGTATATGGTCTGGCTGTCGTCGCCGGGAACCGGAATCCCCCATTTCAAATCTTTTCTGGGCCGGGAAAAACTGACATCTTCCAGCCCTTGTTTGATGAAATTCAAAACCTCGTGTTTCCGGCTTTCGGGGATAATTCTCAATTCATCGGTTTCAATCGCTTTCTCGATTTTTTGCGAGTATTTTGAGAGTTTGAAAAAATAATTTTCTTCCTCGATTATCTCCGGTTTTATCCGGTGGATGGCACATTCTCCGTTTATCAGGTCTTTTTTGGTGATAAAGGCCTCGCAACCGGGACAATAAAGTCCTTTATATTTCTTAAGGTAGACATCGCCATTTTCTTTTAATTTCAACCAGGCCTTTTTAACTGCCGGCCAATGCCTTTGCTGGTCGGTGGTCCGGATGAAATCGTCATTGGACAAATTCAGAACTTCTTTCAAGGCCTTGAATTTCCCGGAGATTTCGTCGGTGAATTCTTCCGGAGTTTTACCCGCTTCTTTCGCGGCTCTAGCCACTTTCGCGCCGTGTTCGTCGGTTCCCGTTAAAAAGAAAACGTCTTTTTTCAAAAGACGGTGATAACGGGCGAGGACGTCGGCCTGAACCGCTTCCAAGGCGAATCCCAGATGCGGCGCGGAATTGACATAAGGCAAAGCCGTGGAAATATAAAAAACTTTTTTCATCTTCTAGGTCTGATTTTTCTTTCTTACGCTTTGCTCGAATATTTCCTGAAAAATGATAGCCGCCGGCACGGCCAAAATGAATCCGATCAGACCGGCGATTTGCGTTCCAATCAATATCGCCAGCAAAACCACCAAAGGAGGCAAATCAGCCATTTTTTTCATGATTAAAGGGGTGAACAAAATTGATTCCAGTTGCTGAACTACCACAAAAAACACCGCCACCCAAATGGCCAGCACCCAGGAATCGGTCAAAGCGACAAGCACGGCGATTGCGCCGGCGAAAATCGGACCGACTAAGGGGATGTTGTCCAAAACCGCGGTCAATAAAGCCAGAGTGCCGCTGTATTTCACCCCCATGAAATAAAATCCTATCCAGGTGAGCAAACCGACTATAATCGACAGGATTATTTTTCCCTGGAACCACCGGCCGATTCTGACAGCGGATTTTTTAATGATGGAAATCAATTGCTCTTCGTAACTTTTCGGAAGAATGCTGCGGAAAAAATTTTCTATTCCCCTTTCTTCAACGGTGAGGTAAAAAGCCAGCACCAAACAGGTGATAAACATGAATATCCCCCCGAAAATCGAAAAAATAAGATTAAAAATGGTGGAAGCGCCAGTGGCCAAAACATCGAATGCCGCTTTGAGATTAATGATGAATTGCCTGATTAATTCTCCCAAAATATTATCGCTGCCGATTTTTGCGATTGTTTCATTGAAATTAGTGATAAAACTGCCGAATTGGTAAATAGTCAGGGGGATAACCAGCCAAAGCAATACCCCTAAAACAGCCAGAAACAAAACGAAAACAAAAGATGTTCCCAGGAACCGGGCAACTTTCTTTTCGGCAAAATAATCGACAAAAGGCCGACAAATTGCGGAAATAACGATAGCCAAAGCCAAAAGAATCAAAATTTCCCTGATAAAATAAAGAACGATTAAAGCCAGGACAAAAACTAAAATCCGCCATAAGCTGGCCCAAGTGATTTCAAAATATCGCTTTTCCATCAATTAAATTCTACTGCAAAGACAAAATCTTTTCAAACCGGGCCGGCTCCTCAAAGGGCCCGATTAACGCCAGGTTGAGTTTCAAATCCTGAAAAACATCTTTGGCAATTTCTTTGATTTCCTCGCTTTTGACCCCCTGAATTTTTTCAATCAGTTCCCGGGGCGTGATGATTTTTCTGGCAAGGATTTCCTCAATGCCGTAAAAACCCGCCAGCTGGTCGGAGGTCTCAAGCCCCATGATGAAATGGCCGATTAAATGATTTTTGGACCGTTCCAGTTCTTTCTCGTCTACGAGTTCCGCGGTTAATTTTCTGAATTCTTTAAGCGTTGCTTCGATAACCTCATTGATTTTATTGTGGTCAACGCCGGCTGAAGCCGCCAGATAACCGTGGTCGGTGTGAAGACTGACTCCGGCGTTAACGTAATACGCCGCTCCCATCTCCTCCCTGATTTTCTGGCCCAATCGCGAGCTCAATCCTCCGCCCAAAATGTCAGCCAAAACTTCCAAAGCGTATTTGCGCTGGTCAAACATATCGAAAGCCCGAACTCCCAAAACAAGATGGGTCTGGTCGGTTTTTTTTGCTTTCAACAAAACCATGGGTTTTTCCTGGTGTTCAATGGTTTTGATTTTCGGGGTTTTTTCGCCTAACTTGTTGTTGGCAAAAGCGGCTTCGATTTTTTCAACCGCTTCGGCTTCGTCGAACTTTCCCGCCACCACCACTAAAGAGGCCTGGTTTAGATAATGTTCCTCGCGGTATTTGATGAAATCGTCGCGGGTTAATTTCCTGATGACTTCTTTCCGGCCACCGATATCCCACCCCGCCGGCTGATCGCCGTAGAGCAAAGAAATGAACAATTCCTGCACCCGCCGCATCGGCAAATCCTCGTACATGTTAATTTCTTCAATAATCACTCCCCGCTCTTTATCGATTTCTTTGGGGTCAAAAATCTGGTTAAGGTAAATATCGGAAACCACGTCGAGCATGGCTTCAAAATTCTCGGGCCGGCCTTTGGCGAAATAGCCGGTAAGTTCCATATCGGTGAAAGCGTTGTAAACCGCGCCGAGGCCGTCCAATTCCGAAGTGATTTCAATACTGGTCGGCCGCTTTTTGGTGCCTTTAAAACACATATGCTCCAGGAAATGCGAGAGGCCGTTGATTTCCCTGGTTTCGTATTTGGAGCCGGCTTCAACTAAAATCAAAACCGTCGTAGCCAAACTCTGGGCTTGCGGCGCCAAAACTATTCGTAATCCGTTGTCTAAAACTATTTTTTTGAAATCTTTGGTCATTCCGATAATTTTTTTTCTAAAACTTCCTTAAGGTTTTCGATTTTTACCCGTTCCTGTTTCATTGTGTCGCGGTCGCGGATGGTGACGTCGCCTTTTTCCAAACTGTCAAAATCAACCGTAATGCAGAACGGCGTGCCGATTTCGTCCTGCGAATAATAACGCTTGCCGATGTTGCCGCGGCCGTCGAAAGCCACCATAAAATCCTTTCTTAAATCGTCATAAATTTTTCTCGCCAGCTTCATTAATTCCGGCTTGTTCGCTAAAAGCGGAAAAACCGCGGCTTTATAAGGCGCCAGCTTGAAAGGGAGTTTCAGGACGACCCGTTCTTTTTCCTCGTTATAAGATTCGAGCAAGGCCATAAGCACCGAACGATCCACGCCCCAGGTCGGTTCAATCACATGAGGCCAGAATTCTTCGCCGGTTTCCGGGTCCCGGTATTTCAGGTCTTTCCCGGAAAACTTCTCGTGGTTTTTCAGGTCAAAATCCGTCCGGTAAGCCAGGCCATAAAGCTCTTCCCGTCCAAAAGGAAAATCATAATCGAAATCAACGGTTCTTTTGGAATAATGCGCTCTTTCGCTTTCGGGGATCTCTATCTCGTGGATTTTTTTGATATCCGCGCCAAGTTCCTTAATCCAATCAATCATCTCCTTGCGCCAATATTCAAAATATTTTTCCCAATCCGCTTCCCTGATGAAATATTCGATTTCCATCTGTTCGAATTCGCGGGTGCGGAAAATGAAATTGCCGGGCGTGATTTCGTTCCGGAACGCTTTGCCGATTTGAGCGATGCCGAAAGGAATCTGTTTACGGCTGGTATCTGAAACATTCTTAAAATCCACGAACATTCCCTGAGCGGTTTCGGGCCGGAAATAAGCCACGTTTGAAGTTTCTTCGGCCGGACCGATAAAAGTTTTAAACATCAGATTGAACTGTTTGGGCACTGCCAAATCATTATTGCCGCAATTCGGACATTTTTCGGATTCATCGGCGCGAAAACGGGTATGGCATTTTTTACACTCGACTAAAGCATCGGTGAAATTTTTCAGATGCCCGCTGGCCTCCCAAACTTTCGGGTTCATAATCAGAGCGGTATCAACGCCAACCATGTCATCCCGGCTCTGGACGAATTTTTTCCACCAAAGCTGCTTGATGTTATTTTTCAGTTCAACGCCAAGCGGCCCGTAATCCCAGGAATTCGCCAAACCGCCGTAAATTTCCGAGCCGGGAAAAACAAAACCCCGGCGTTTGCAAAGCGAAGTGATTTTTTCCAAAAGATTTTCCATGATTATTTTGTTATTGGCTTACCGTTCCTCTTATCTGGCTGACCGTCAAATCATCGGGCAAAGCCGTGGTGATTCCGGCCGCCTGATTCAGGAGCGTTTTCCCGGTGAAATCATCGGAAGCGGAAATATTGGTTTCCCTTATCAAGGGCTGATAATTCCCGATTTGATTGCTGTTGGGAACGGCTTCTATCTGGAAAATGGCTTCCAAGGGCTGACTGATAACGCCTTTGGTGGCGGAAATTTTATTAATAGTCCAGATGACTTCCTGGGTGCGATCGTTATAAGTCGGCAGAGAATCCACATTGCCTTTAACCTGGCCGGTGAACCTGACTCCGGATTCCAGAAACGCCCGGACTTCAACGTTGCTGACATCGGTGGCGTAATTGGTAATTAACCAGTGAACGGTGTATTGGGTCGTCTGATTGACCCGGGGCGGCCAGGGACCGCCATTGAGTATGCCTGAGGTTGCGTCCCGGAAATAGGCCCTGGCCTGGATGCCGACCGCGCCGGCAACTTTGGTTTCAAGATTCGCCAGCCCGGTGGTTTGAGCCGCGGCCAAATCAGGGGAAACGGTGGGCGAGCTGATTTCGGCGTCAACTTTCAAAGAATAATTTTTATCGCCCAGCCGCCTGATGGGAAACTGATTTTTGACGTTAATCTGAAAACCCACCGAGCCGCCCTCGCCTACCGGCAGAACCTTGAGCCCCGCCAAATTGCTGGCATTCCAGGTTAAAGTGTTAGTGATGGAATTAAAATAAGCGTTGGTCTTTAAAGTGCCGAAGTCAAACATATCCCCTGTCAGCTTCACTTTTATCACCGCATCGGCCAAACCGACGCCGCTGTTATTCTGGTATGAAAGAGTGTAATACAATTGGTCGCTAAGCTGGCTGACATAATTTTCCTGATTGTTTAAAGAAACAATCAACTCCAAAGGTGAAGACAAAATAGACAAGCTGGCGGATTTTTCGTTGATTACGTATTTACGGCCGAAGACATCCTGGCTGAGTTTGACGTCAAAATTGAAAAAGGAATTCGCCGGGCCGATCAATTGGCCGCTGATAACGATGCTGCCTTTGGCATTCGGCGCTAAATCTTTCAGCTCCCAAACGCTGTTGTTTCCGTCGGGCTTGGGATTAGCGGACACGAAAGCGAAACTGGCGGGATAGTCAACCTGAATTTCCAAACCCGAAAAATTTTCCTGTGAGATATTCTGGTAATCGATTTTGATATCGAACTTGCTGCCGCTTAAAATCTGGAGAGGCGGCGTCAGCTCAAGAGAAACGCCGGGTTCTTTCACCGCTAAATCCAAATCCCGATGCTGTTCGAAACGCGCCTGGCCGATGCCCGAAGTGCCGTAGGAAATCGAAGCCGTAAACCGCTTCAAAGTGTTGCCGTCTTTGGTTACCAGTAATTTAAACGACTGCGATGACAAGCTGCCGATGCCGATATCGCCAAGGTCCCGGGAAATAATCCTTTGTTCCTCGCTTGCCCCCAAAACCACCGCTCCGTCGGGCAAATTAAGACTCAACTTGGCGTTACTTAAAACTGTCCGGGACTGATTGTCGAAATTAACGGTCAGGTCAAAAGGAACGCCGATGTTTATCTCGGTCGGGCCGCTGACGTCCATCGACAAACCCCGGCTCTGAAAATATTGGAAAATAAAAAACCCGCTGCCGACAAGCGCGATAATCAAAACGATAATCGCCAGCCAGAAAAGGCGCCGCGTCCATTGAGCAAAAACCGGACTGGAACTCATAATTCTAATAATAATCTATTTTGCGGAATTTTAAAACCGCAATTCCGGCAGAGAAAAATCTGGTCTTCAACCAAAAAATATTTTATGAATTTGGAACCGCACTTCCGGCATTCGGCCAGTTTCGGGTCATAGCCCATGATTTTCAGAAATTGATTGTAAAAAATTTCTCCTTTGGGCAAAGATTTTTTCAGCCAAAACCATAATTTGGGGTCTGTCTCTTCGGAATAAATAAGCTCCCGCATGGCGGAAATAAGTTTCAGGGCCTTGGCGAAAGAAACCGGAGATTTCCGGAAATGAGATAAATTATCTTTGGTTAGGGCGTCAGTCACCAAAAAACCGTTTTTTTCGGTCAAACGCACCAAAGAAAAAGTCAGCGGCTCGAGATGAGGCGAAAGCTTGGAAGTGATTTTTTGGCCGCTGGTGATTTTGGCTTTCACCCGCCCCAATTCCTTGGTGTAAAGGTCAACCGTGAAATCGATTTCATTAGCGGCGGTTTTATTTAAAACCATGGCTTCAACTGAATGTTCGCGCATAATTTTTTATTTTTTCTTGAAAAACTTCAATAATTTTTCCAAAGGCCAGGCGTTAACGATGTTTTTTTTCTCCGCCCACCCCCTGCGGGCCTGACTGACGCCCAAATTCATAAATCGCAATTGATCCAGTCGGTGAGCGTCGGTATTGATAACCATACTCACTCCGGCCTCAACGGCTTTTTTGATGTTGGCGTCTTTCAAATCCAGCCGGTTGGGGTAAGAATCTATTTCCAGAATCGTGCCGGTTTCTTTGGCAACCTTTAAAATTTCATCAAAATCAATCTGGTATTCATCTCGTTTCCCCAATATCCGGCCGGTCGGGTGGGAAATTATGTCAACGTTCGGGTTTCTCATCGCCCTGGTAATCCTCTCGGTCATTTCCCCCTTGCTCATTTTCATCTGGGAATGAACCCCGGCAATGACGTAATCCAATTGCGCCAGAGTTTCGTCGTCAATATCGATTGAGCCATCGGCCATAATATTCGCTTCACAGCCCTGGAGAATTTTGAATTGCTGATTACTGATTGCTGATTGCTGATTTAATTTATTAATTTCTTTTCCCCGCTGAAGCAATTGCTTTTCGTCCAGGCCGTGTTCAATTTTCAAGAATTTGGTGTGGTCGGAAATGCCGACGTATTCATAGCCCAATTCCTGCGCCGCTTGGGCGATCTCTTCAATGCTGTCGGCGCCGCCGTCCCAATTCGAATGAACGTGGAGATCGCCTTTGATTTCCTGATAGCCGATGATTTTGGGCGATTTTCCTTTCAAGGCCGATTCCAGTTCGCCGGTGTTTTCCCGCAGCTCCGGCTCGAAATAAGGAAACCCTAAGGCCTTATAAATTCCCTCTTCGGTTTCCGAGGCGATTGATTTTTTACCCTTGAACAAACCGTATTCGTTGAGTTTCATTCCTTTTTCAATGGCGATTCTCCGAAGAGCAATATTATGTTCCTTGGAGCCGGTAAAATACTGCAAGGCCGAGCCGAATTCTTTTTCGGGCAAAACCCGCAAATCCACGTCAAAACCGTCTTTTAAACGGACTGAGGCCTTAGTCGGCCCTTCGCCCCAGATTTTTATGACATCCGGCAAAGAAACGAAATAACCGATAACCTTCTTGGGGTCGGAACTGGTGATTAAAATATCCACGTCGCCGATGGTTTCTTTCATTCTCCGAACCGAACCGGCCGGGCTGATTTTTTCCACCTCTTTCAAACTTTTCAGATTGGCGATGATTTCATCGACAACCGGCAAAATGTCCCCCAGCAAAAACCTTCCCTTGGTTCTTTTGAGAAATTCTATCCCCTGAAGAATGTTCTTTTCGGTTTTTTCCCCGAAACGGGACAAATTCCTGATTTTTCCGGCCTTGGCCGCTTTTTCCAAATCGTTCAGGTTTTTGATTTTAAGTTCTCGGTATAAATCCCGGATCATTTTCGGCCCGACACCTTCAACCGCGCTCAGCTCGTCAATGTCAACCGGCATTTTTTTCCTGAAATTTTCATATTCCCCGACTTTCCCGGTTTTGATGTATTCTTCGATTTTTTCGGCGATGCTTTCGCCCACCCCGGGAATTTCTTTCAAGGCCTTAATCCCGCCTTGTTCATAAATATCCTCGACGCTTTCGGATAAAGAATCCAAACTCAAAGCCGCTCTTTCATAAGCGTACGGCTTGAAAGCCACGCCTTCCATCTCCAGATGAACGGAGATATCGTAGAAGATTTTCGCTAATTCTTTGTTAATCATCGCTAATTTTTCGCCGGACAAAAATCACAGCAATTCTTTGAAAAGCTTTAAATAGTCGCGTAAAAGCCTGGGCATCAAAAATTTTTCCTTGACGGTTTCTCTCGCCGCTTTTCCCAGTTTTTTCGTCAGCCGGGGATTTTTAATAAGCCGGATTATTTTTTTGGCCGTCTCTTCCGGACTGGAAGTCAAAAATCCGTTTTTGCCGTTTTTTATCTGAATTTTGATACCGCCGGCCTTATTGCCGATTACCGCTTTCTCTTTCCACATAGCTTCCGTAACCGACAATCCGAATCCCTCCCGGATGGAATTCTGCAAGATCACGTCTGAAACGCGCTGGATGGCATTGACGAATTCATCGACCTTCACGCTCCCCAGCATCCTGACGTCAGAAAAGAGAAAAATATCGGAATCTTTTTTGGTTTCTTCCTTTATAAGCTTGTAAATTTTCATCCCTTCCGGATCGTCTTTGGCCAGAAAAAAACCGACCAAAGCCAATTGCAGGCCGGGGATTTTTCTTTTGGCCAAACGATAGGCTTCGATTAACTCCGGAAAACCTTTCCATGGGTCAAACCGGGAAATTTGGGAAATCAGGGGCCGGGAAGGATCTATGCCGAAATTTTTCAAAAAATTTTTCGGAAAAGCAATCCTTGAAACCTGATTTTTGGACGACAAAGGATCTATGGCCGGAGGAAAAACAACCGCCTTCTCTTTCATGTCTTTACTGACGTAATCTCTCGAGCTTAAAATAACTTTATTGTACAACCCCAAAAATCCGGAAATGAAATCCCACGCTTCTTTGTTCGGAGCGGTTAAATCAATGTGCATATGACAAACCGAGGGATGAAAATGGGGTAAATATAGAATCACGCCCGCCGGCTGAGGATCGTGAACAACCCAAATATCAGGTTTCATTTCCCGCATCAAAAAAGCGCTTCTTTCTATGTGCTGCAGGTAATTCACTCTCTGCCAAAAAGGAAATTCGTATTCTTTCCCCTGAAGAGCGTTATGAATCTCTTTCGTGATTTTAAAAAACTCCTCTTTCGGCGGAATGTTATACCATTCCGCCTTCAGTCCCACTCCCTTCATCAGAGGAACCAAACTCCTTAAAATTTCGGCCACACCCCCGCCCCTGGGGGTTGAATTGACCATATTTACTTTCAGGCCATTTAATTCTTCGCTTAGCCTTTTTATGTCCCTAAAAAGCCCGGCTGATATTAAATTCTCATAATCTTCCAGCTTCTGAACCGAAGTTCTGACTTTGTGAAGCATATTTTACAACACCTTTTCCTTTTTAATGATCGGCCAATGCAAATCGTTTGTATTTTTAGACGAAATATTGCCAGAAATCAGAAACGGGAGAAAAGCGCTGAATATGATAAAAATACCCACTCCGACAAAAAGGGCGGTAAAACCAAAATAGCCGGCTATAATTCCCCCCAAAGCGCCGGCTATGCCCGTTCCAACGCCGACAAAAGCCGATCTTACGCTCCATTCGAAAGCCTCTTTCCCCTTGTCAATGTGGCGGGTAAAAATCGCGGTGTAGCCGGGGATATTCATGCCCATGCCGATGGCGTAAATCGCCTGAAGCAAATAAATATGCCAAGGCAGGAAAGAAAAAAGATACCCGAAAACCGCAAAAGCCGCCAAAAAATTACCGGCAATAACAAATAACAAATCGTCGTTTTCGCCGTGATTCATATCCAGATATTTACCGAAAGGAATTACAACCAGAGATTCCACGATCCAATAAATAGCGGCCGCGAAACCGACCACCCTGACGTCTCCTCCTTGGATATGCTCCGTCAAAAAAATGGCGAAGATCGGAGCGACAAAACCCAACCCAGTCACCAAAAAAACATCCGAAGCGATTAAAACTCTTATTATTTTATTTATTTTCATCTTCACAATTCTGAAAATTTTATTAAACCGGAAGAATTAATCCAATACTTTAAACTCCAATTTCCCCCCGGCCAAAGTCATTTTAACGGTGTTGCCGCGGCCGACTTCTTTGCGCAAAATCTTTTCCGCCAGAACGCCGCGGATGTTTTCCGAAATCACCTGACGCAGGGGCCGGGCGCCGAAAACCGGGCTATAACCCAATTCGGCGATTTTGGAAACGACGTTATCTTCGAATTTAAGCTCGATTCCTTGAACTTCCCCCAAAGTTTTCGCTAAATCAGTAAGTTGCAGCCGGGCGATTTTAACAATCTCTTCGATTTTAAGCGAGCGGAAAACGATGATGGAAGAAAAACGGTTAAGCAGTTCGGGTTTGAAGTAATCGGTCAGTTTCTGTTTTAATCGCTCGGCGATTGAATCCATTGTTTTACCCTGTTCGATTTCGGTCTTGATGAAATCCGAATGGGCGTTGCTCGTGGCGATGATAATCGTATTCTGAAAATCAACCGTCCGGCCCAGATTATCGGTCAGACGCCCGTCGTCAAAAACCTGGAGGAATAAATTAAGAATGTCGGGATTCGCTTTTTCAAATTCATCGAGCAAAATCAAGCTGTAGGGCTTCTGGCTTACGGCTTCGGTCAAACTGCCCGGCATTTTCCCGTCAGGCGAACCGATAAACCGGAAAATGGTTTGCTTGTCCTGGTATTCGGACATGTCAAAACGAATCATCGATTCCGGCGAACCGAACTGAAGCTGGGTCAAAATTTTAGAAAGTTCGGTCTTGCCGACGCCGGTCGGCCCGACAAAAAGGAAAGCGGCAATCGGGCCTCCTTTGCGGCTCAGGCCGCTCCGGTATTCCCGCAGGGCCCGGCTTACCGCCTTAACGGCTTCTTCCTGGTTAACAAGCCGTTGGTGGATCAATTCTTCAAGATTCAAAAGCTTTTCCGTTTCTTCGGGCCCGGCTCTTTGGATAGGAATTTTGGTTTGACATTCTATTACTTTTATCACGTCTTCGCTTTCCAAAATTTTCCGGCCCTGACTTTGGACATTAGCCAAAGCTTCTTTCAAAACTTCTTCGGCGCTTGACGGCAGCGGTTTCGCCCGCAAACAACGATGGGCTAAACTGACCGCCTGCTTGATCGCCCCGAATTTTATTTTTATCCTGAATTGATTTTCCAAAATCAGGCTGTCATAAACCAAAATCCTGACGGCTTCGGTTTCACTGACTTCCTCCACCCTGATAATTTCAAAAGCCGCCGCAAAATCCGTTTGCGGCTCGATAAACTGCCGATATTCCCGGGGATAAGTCGCTCCGATAACCGGGAAAACGCCTGATTCGATGGCAGGCAATAAAATATCGCTGGCATTCAGGAAAAATTCGCCTGAAGTTTTCACCAAATTATCGATATCGGGAATAAACAAAATAATATTGCCGGCCCGGATAACTTCGTCAATAATCTGTTTCAAGCGCCCGGAAAGTTCTTCGGGCGCGGCTTTGGCAACCAAGCTGCCAAGTTTTAAAGACACCAAACGTTTGTCGAAAAGAGCGGAAGAAACGCGGTCTTTGGTGATTTGATAAGCCAGATGGCTGACAATGGTTTCTTTGCCCACGCCGGGGTCGCCGACGAGCATTGCGGCCGGCTTAACGGGGCGGGAAAGAATATTTATCAGCCGGTCATATTCTTTCTGATGTCCGATTAAAAAACCGACATTCCCGGCTTCAGCCAATTCGGTCAAATCAACGGCAAATTTATCCAGGGTGGGCGTCGGACGGCTGGTCCAGGCCCGGTTCACTTCCCGCCGCCTGTTATAGAAAGGCCGGCGGATGAAACCGCCAAGCGTTGCCGGCAATCTTCTAAGCGATATTAAATGCTCGTAGCGGCCAAAAACCATAACTTCCCTTAAATCATCCGGGGACAGATTGAATAAATTAAAAAGCTTGATTAGATCGCTGCTGTCAACTTCAAACATGGCCACCAGGATATTCCGCGGCTCGATGAAACTCTCGCTGGCCGAAACCGCTTCCCGGTAAGCGCTTAAAACCAATTTTTCTATTTTTACCAGCAGCGCTTTCGAATCCGGGCGTTCGTTCAATGAAGTTTTAAGGTATTCTTCCAGTTTTTGCGAAAATTCCGGCAAAGAAAGTTCCAACCTTTGAAGAGCTTCTTTCACGTCGCGGCAGCCAAGCAAATTTTTCAGAAGCCAGAGGTCGAAATCGCCTCCGATTATGGAAACCCGGCTGAAAGCGTCTTCAATAACGTTATAAGCCGCCGGCGCCAGATAAAAAGCCAGATTAGCCCTGACTTTTTTCTCCCGGCTGACTTTCCCTATCTCGGCCAAAGAGCGGTCGGCCCAGTTGAAACGAAAAAGAAGATTGACCAGAAAAAGCGAAAGGAGAACGCCCGCCCACCAGAAATGCGGCGACCCGGACAATAAAAACAAAAAAACGAAAGTCAGGGCGGATAAAATGATGTATTCAACCCAGATTATTATTCGCACCAGCCGACGGCTGAAAACATTCAGATAGAGCCGGGGGTCTTTAAAATAAACTTCAAGCATGTTAAAAAATTATTTTATAAATTATGCCCAAGGGAATAAACGCCCAAAACAGGTAAGCCCCCAGCCAGACCAAAATTACCAAAAAATAAACAAAGCCGGCCATGCCGACCCTGACGCTGCGGAAAATAAACCCCAGGGCGTAGCCGATAAAAGTGTAATTCTGGAAAAGCGGCTGGAAAAGATAATGAAAAGTGACTCTCAACGCGAAATAACGGTCAAGCTGCTCGAGAAAATCAATCAGCCGGCGGAAAAAGAAAAAAAAGCCGTCTTTGTACCAATGGCGGATGAATTCGCCGATGCGATAAATAAAACGATTGCCAAAATAAACCAAAGCCGAAACCATAAATCAATTATAGCTTTTAAGCCGCCTATTTGGTAGGGATAACCAAATATAGATGTTAGGTCTAAAAAGATTCGTTGACGAGACGGCGATGAGTGTCGGGACGAGTTACAGATTTTAAATAAGTCCCAAAAATAGGAGAAAGAAAAGGAAGTAAAGAGAAAAAAGCGATTGCCGAAATAAACTAAAATAAACTAAAGCCGAAGCCATGAAGTAATTATAGCTTTTGGTTCGATTATTTGGTGGGGACAACCAGGTTAATCTTCAACTCCAATAAGAGTACCACTTGTCTTGTTTTTTTCTGAGATATCCGAGCCTAAACTTAATATATTTTAGTAAATGTGGCGGTAACGCCCAAAGAGGAACCACTATTTTGTCTAATCTGTACGTTTTTACCGGACACGGTTATGCCCGGCATGAGGCCGCTTCCGACATTATAAAGAACGGCTGCCGTTTCAACTGCTCCGCTGGCGTTTACAATCGCAAAAGCACCGTAATGAGCCGCATCGCCAAAATTATCAACCGCAATCAGCCAAATACCACCCACTCCGGCCGGAATAGTATAGATAGTCGTAGCGATGCCGGACGGAGCAGTCACGCTCGCAGTAAAACTATAAAATCTTGAAGACTTTGTATCTCCGACTACTTCCAATTTTGTACCCGGATCCGTCGTCCCGATGCCGACGTTGCCGTCATTATTTATGATGACCTGATCCGTCATTCCGCCGCCAGTAATCTTCAATTTGTTTGAATCGCTTTCATCAAGATAGATAATGCGACCATTGCTTGCTGTCCCAAACCTAATAATAGCGTCATTCCCAGTTCCAGCCACACCAGTTCCCGTGATTCTTAATTGGGCTGCGGTAGGAGATGCACCCTGCGAAACCACTTGACCACCTGAAATTTCCAACTTCGCTCCCGGCCCCGCCGTCCCGATGCCAATCTCACCCGCAGAATCGATATAAAGTGAACTGGCCGGAGCTCCGGAAGCCGCACCGATAATTCCTCCGCCGGTGGTCGGATTACCTGTTGGATTATTGAAAGCTAAAACAATGCCTCCAACCAAAAGACCGACGGTTAAACCTGAAACAAGATTAATGAAAAAAGATTTATTAAGCTTCATATAATTTTATTATAACATTCAAACTACATTTTTTCAGGCAAATTAATTCCCAAAAGATTAAACAGGTTCTTGAAAACTATCTGTGTTGCTTTTATCAGTTCCAGCCGGGCAACCATTAAATCCTGTTTCTCGCCAAGAATCTTTTCTTTTTCGTAAAAATTATGAAATTCCCGGCTCAAATCCAGGGCGTATCGCACCAATGCCTGGGGGTTATAATTTCCCGCCGCCGCTTCCACGCTTTCCGGAAACCTCGCCAGCATCCGCATCAAATTTATGTCTTCGGGAGTATCAAGCAATTTATAATCAATTTCTGATTTTTTATTTATGATTTTGATTTTAGCAAGAATACTTTGTATTCTTACGCCTGCGTATTGAACGTAATAAACCGGATTTTTGAGCGACTTTTCTTTCGCTAAATCCAAATCAAAATCCATATGGGTATCGGGCGAACTCATTAGAAAGAAAAACCGCGCCGCGTCCAACCCCACTTCCCCGATTAGATCTTTCAAAGTAATGAATTCGCCGCTCCGTTTCGACATTTTCACTTCTTCGTTTCCTTTCCTTAATCTTACGAGCTGGGTGATTATCGCCATCAGTTTATCCTCGGGAATACCCAGAGCTCTTAGTCCGGCTTTAAGCCGCGGCAGATAGCCGTGGTGGTCGGCTCCCCAGATGTCAATCGCCTTATCGAACTTCCTGATTTGGAATTTATTAAGATGGTAAGCCAGATCCGACAAAAAATAAGTCGGCTCTTCGGTAGTCCTTATTAGAACCCTGTCTTCACTGTCGCCGAAATCTTTGGTTGTAAACCACAAAGCGCCGTCTTTTTTATAAACCAGTTTCTTTTCTTCCAGGTCCTGAAGCAGTTTTTCTATTGTCCTGCCCTGATACAGGTTTTCTTCGCTAAACCAGCTGTCGAATTTGATTTTTAAATCTTTTTCAATGAACTTCTTGTTTTCCTTCTGAATTTCTTTGGCCAACAAATAGCCGGCCTCGCCGTAATCGGTGAGTTTTTTTAATTTCGGCCCCAGTTTCTCGATTTTTAATTCCAGATTCTTGGTCTTATAGCTTATCCCTTCGCCGAGGGCGGTTTTGCCCAGTTCCTTGATCTGGGTGCTGACTTTGGCGTCGTTGACGTAATATTCCCGGCTGATGCGGCAGCCCGCGAATTCCAAAATCCGGGCCAGAACGTCGCCCAAAAATCCGCCCCGGCCGTTGCCGATAGTCAATTCCCCCGTGGGATTGGCCGAAATGAACTCGATGTTTATTTTTCTGTTCCCGCTTGCTTTCAAGCTCCCGTATTTTTCTTTTTTCTTCAGAAGATCTTTGAGTTCGTTTTGCAGAACTTTCTCCGAAAGCCAAAAATTAACGAATCCCGGCGGAGCCACCTCGATTTTACCGAATAATTCTGAATTCTTAATTCTTAATTCTGAATTAATCTTATTGGCGATTTCCATTGGCTTCTCGCCTCGGATTTTCGCCAGCCGCAAAGCCGCGTTAGTGGAATAATGACCGAATTTTTCGTTTTCCGGAACGGAAATTTCAATCGGAATCGATTCTTCGATGATTTTTTTCAGACAATCGAGGATTTTTGTTTTAAGCATTAATTCAATTATACTTAAAATAAATGGATATTTCTACCAACAAACGGGCTTATTTTGACTATAAAATTCTGGAGGCCTACGAAGCCGGAATCGAATTGCGGGGCTTTGAAGTCAAAGCCATAAAAACCGGCCATATCAATCTGGCGGGTTCTTACGCCATCATCAAAAATAATCAGCTTTGGCTTCTTAACGCCGACATCCCGGCTTACCAGCCGAAAAACACTCCTTTAAATTACGATTCCAAAAGAACCCGGCGCCTGCTTTTGAAAACTTCGGAAATAAACAATCTATCAGGCAAAACCAGGGAAAAGGGCTTGACTTTGGTGCCGCTCAAGGTTTATACTAAAAACCGCAGAATCAAGATAGAAATCGGATTGGCGAAAAGCAAAAAGGAATTCGACAAAAGAGAAACCATCAAAAAACGCGAAGTCCAGCGCCAAATCCGGGAAAAATTAAGGGAATGATTTGTTTCGATGGCAGTCCTTTTATAAAACAGCAGGTTAAGGACGACTCGTCACCTTGTCAATCACCGGGTCAAAAACAACTGTCAAAAACAATTTGACTCCCGCTTTGGCTTTTGCCTAGCGGGCGCCGCTTGATTGAAACTTGATAGATTAACGCGGTGTCAACCATCAAGTTATAGCCGATTTTCCGGCCGGGAAAATCAGCCGAACCAAACCGGCCGAGAATCATGAATATTTCGCCGAATTTCAGTTCATGATTCTTACAAATAATTTGGCTAAACCTGTAGAAATTTTATAAAAGACAATGCCAGACGCGGGTCCAATTCCCGCCATTTCCACCAAGATTCTAAATTATCAATAACTATTAACTACCGCACCAACAACCAAATTACCGCCCCGGAATTGAGAGTGATTGACGAAATCAGCGCCCATTTGGGCGTGATGTCGCGGGAAGCGGCGTTAAGTTTGGCTAAAGAAAAAGGTTTGGATTTGATAGAGATCACCTCGACCGCCAAACCGCCGGTGGCCCAGATAATAAGTTTTGATAAATTCAGATATCAGAAAGAAAAGGAATTGAAAAAACAGCGGCTGGCCCAGAAAAAAACCGCTTCCGGACTGAAACAAGTCAGAATCAGCCCGCGGGCCGCTCAAAACGATTTGGCGATTAAAGCCGGACTGGCGGAAAAATTCCTGCAAGCCGGCCATAAAGTGGAAATCCTTTTGTTGCTGAAAGGCCGGGAAAAAGGAAATAAGGACTGGGGGCTTTTAAAACTCCGGGAATTCCTTACAATAATCAAAATCCCCCACAAAGTCACCCTGGAACCGAGGTTTATCGGCCGGGGTTTCGTAGTCCAGATAATCAAATAAAAAAATGAAAAAAAGTTTATCTAAAAGAATTAAAATAACCAAAAGAGGAAAAATTTTAAGGAAAGCCATGGGGCAAGGACATAACCGCGCCAAAAAAAGAACCGTCCAAAGAAAAAGAAGAAAAATCCGAAGAGGCCTTGTCCACGGCGGAAAATTTATTAATAAACATCAATAATCCATGACCAGAGTTAAAAGAGGGATTACTTCCCGCAGAAAAAGAGAAAAAATTCTAAAATACACCAAGGGTTTCCGCTGGGGCCGAAAATCCAAAGAAAGAGCGGCTAAAGAGGCCCTGCTTCACGCTTGGACTCACGCCTTTAACGGCCGCAAAGAAAAAAAGCGGAATTTCCGCCGGCTTTGGCAAACCCAGATTAACGCCGCCACCCGCCAAAAAGACATCAGCTACAGCAAATTCATTGCCGGACTCAAAGCAAAAAACATCAAGCTTGACCGCAAGGTTTTAGCCGGATTGGCCAAAAATCAGCCGGCAATCTTTGAACGGCTTTTAGGCGTCGCCCAGAAATCCAAGTGAAATCTCTTGCCCAGCATTAATCTCGTTTGGGCCTCCAAAGCGGGAAAAGAACCCATGACAATCAAGGTTATGGGCATTAACGCCCATTGGGCCAGATAAAAAATATAATGCCGGAATCTGAATTTTTTTGGCTTGGGCGGCAAAAGGGAAAGTGCTAACGCCGCCGAAGTAATGATGCCGATGCTGGCCAGAGTCATGATAAAGCTCGTCACCCTGGGCAAATTATAAGAAAGAAGGGAAATATCGAAATTCGCGCCTCCGAGCAGCACCGGCAGCCAGCCGAAAATGAAAATAATCAAGGCGTTGGTCGCCCAGGAATGAAAATCTTCCATTAAATGCAAACCCCGGTAAACTTTTTGTTCCCGGGATATTTTTTTTGCGGAAAATTCCGACAAGACATACGGAATATTTTCCACCCCCCAGGCCCAGCGCCGCTGCTGCTTGTAAAGATTCCTGATTGTCCGCCAAAAACTAGGAGCGACGTTGGCATCCATATAAACCGGGTAAAGCAGAGGAACCACCCGCCAATCCCCGTGATAGTGCAGAAAAAATTGCCAAAAAATCCGCGAATCTTCCGAAACCACGTTTGTCTGCCAGAAACCTATTTCAACCAACGCCTTAAACGGCATTGAGTGCGAAGAAAAAGTAGTCAGCCGTTCCGACCAGGACTGATGCATCATCATCCAGAAAGTGGTGGAAAAAGCGATGAGCCGCGCCAAGGCCGGGGCCTGATAAATGTTATTGGTGAATATGGGAACGGGCTGGTAGCTGGAACGCTGGGGTTTTTCCGCCGTTAAAAAATTATAAGTCAAAAGCCCGAAGTATTCCGGGCCGGCCTGGGTATCGGCGTCAAAAGCGGAAACCAAAATATTCTCATAGGGAATTCCCAGAGGATCGATAATGGATTTCCTGGCTTCTTTGGCCGCCCAGGTTTCATTGGCGCCCTTGCCGGCTATTTCGCCGGATAAGCCCGCCGGGTGGCGGCTGATTAAAAATTTAAAGAAATCTTTTTCAAACTCCCCTTTTATTTTCTGGGCGACCGCTTCGGCGGCTGCGCCGGCTTTTTCTTCGATGGCCAACACGACAATCAATTTGTCCTTGGGATAATTGGCGTTTTTCAAACTTATGAATGATTCCCGCATCACTTCATACGGTTCTTTATAGGTCGGCAGAATTATCAGATGATAGATATTTGATTCTTGATTCTTGAATCTTGAATCATGAATCTTTTCTAACCAATTTATTTTCTTGTTGGCCCGCATCTGCCTGAAACTGGTCTGCAAGTGAATATATAAAAATATGGTTTTGGAAAGCCAATAACAGTCAAAAAGAATGACGAAAATCGCCACCCAAACCGGTTTGACGAAAGACAGAAAAACCAAAAGTCCCAGCGTCAGCCAAGCCAAAGCCCCCGGAAAAATTTCTAAGAGTTTAGTTTTCATTATAAATTGTTTATATTTCTCCCCGCTCGCGCAAAATTTCCTCCGCTTTTTTGATGTCTTCGGGATAGCCGATTGGAAGCCATATGGTGGATTTCACCCCGAAAATTTTATGGCCGTCTTTCATCATTTTAGAAAGCGCGTCGGTCAGATAATATTCTCCGTTAGGATGGACATCCGCTTCGTATTTGAAAATTTCGGAATCCAGAAGCAGGACGCCGGTGGAAACGACGTTTGATGAGGGATTTTCCGGCTTTTCCTCGATTTCCGCAATGCTGTTATCGCTGTTTAAGCGGACCACCCCGAATTTTCTCGGGTCTTCCACCTCGGCCACCAATAAAGCGTAATTATGTTTCAAACATTCATCCATCCCCTTTTTGCCGTGGATATCATCGGCGCAAAGCACGAAAAATCTTTCGTTTTTCCCGATTAACGACTCGCAAAGTTTTAAGGCGTGATAGGTTCCGAGCGGTTTTTCCTGCAAGACATATTGCGTCTTTTTCCCCAAAAAATTATCTCCGCAATAATCTTTAATCCGCTCGCCCATATACCCGATAACCAAAACAAGCTCATTTACGTCGTCAGGCAAACGCGAAACAATATGTTCCAAAATGGATTTGTCGCCAACCCTCAAAAGGGGTTTCGGCGTTTCCAACGTGAGAGGCCGCATTCTCCTCCCCTCTCCCGCTGCTAAAATAATCGCTTTCATATGATGTATGAAAGTATATCACTTTAAAAAACTTGATGGAATTAAGCCTGATTTTTGGCTATAATTGGCTCGTATGAAAATTCTGTCCATTGAAACCAGTTGCGATGAAACGGCTTTGGCTTTAATTGAGGCTAAAGGAGGAATAAAAAGCCCTCAATTCAAAATTCTAAAAAATCTGGTAACTTCCCAGATTAAAATCCATCAGCCATTCGGCGGCGTGGTTCCGAATCTGGCGAAAAGA
>Ga0265297_10003372_pt1 | contig 29131 bp, 25 predicted proteins | sample Munlanlwell13791_FD_192502 | JGI IMG/M metagenome (GOLD analysis project Ga0265297, IMG submission 192502) | Leachate microbial communities from a municipal landfill in Southern Ontario, Canada - Leachate well 137-91 | ecosystem: Engineered > Solid waste > Landfill > Unclassified | place...
GGTTCTCGCTCACCGATTGGAAGGACTCGCTCGACACCTCCATCCGCGAGCAGGCCGAACAAAGCTTCTCCGACCTTTTTAAAAAGAAGGTCACGATCAAAGAAGCGGGCGGGATCGTCGTCGGCCAGATCGTTTTAAAGAACGTAGTGATCGAAGATATCGGCGAAGTTGAGAAGGTAGTCTTAACTTTTAACCCTGTCCAATACGCGATCGATAAAGGCGACATCATTCCAGCTCTCCTTAAAATAAACGTCATTAATGGAAAACTGGCGCTCACCCGCAACCGGGCCGGACGCTGGAACATCGACGCGCTCCTCCCCAAACCAAACGATAAAAGTTCCGCTCCCCCGCCCTTCAACGGCCAGATCATTCTCGGCAACTGCGAGGTCGCCTATCACGACCAGCTCGGCTTTAAGGGGAGCCCGGAAGAATTCCGGACCGTCGCCCGGGCCGTTAACGGCAAGGTTGACCTGGGGAACAAAGCGCGGATTACTTTTTCCGTCGGAGCAAATGTTCCGGAAACGGTCAAAGCGGCCGGCTACGTCAACTCAAAGAATGGCCGTTACGAACTGACGGTCAGCGCCCAAAAACTGCCGCTTTTAAAATGGGGGAGCTATACGGTCCCTCTTCCGGGCTTCACTCCGCAAGGCGGAACGGTCGACCTGGCGCTCCGGATCACCCAACCAAAAACAAAAGGCTGGGCCGCCGCGTTAAGCGGAAAAGTATTTTTTTACAATTCGTCGGCAAAATTCAACGACTACGAACTGACCGGGGTTTACGGCAAACTTTTTTTAGCCGACGAAAGCCTCGCCTTCCAGGGGATCGGCGGGCGCTTGAACGGCCTGCCGGTCACGGTCAACGGGCGGTTCACTGATTTTACAAAACAAAAATTAGACTTGCGACTTGGCATCAAAGAGGCCAAGCTTGAAAGCCTCTCGACCCTAATTCCAGGATTGAAAGAGACCAAGGGACTGTTCAACGCCGCGCTAGTCGCCTCCGGCACGGTCGCCGCGCCGCTGCTCACCGGCTCACTGACCGTCCTTGACGGCAAAACTTACCAGCAGCCATTTTCCGGTTCCGCCACCGTTTCTTATGCCGACAAAGTTTTCCGGGCCGATCTGCAAAGGGTCCTTTACCAGCGGGGACAAGTCAGCGGCCCGGTCGTCATTGCCTTAAACGGCGCTCCCCGGCTCGACCTAAAGTTGGCCATCAACGCGCTTGATCTTGCCGCCCTCTCCCAACAAACCCCGGGAATTGAAGGCTTGGCGTCGGGACAATTGGTCCTGGCCGGCCCCTTCCCGCAACTCAAAGGACTTTTAACCGCCAAATTAAATCGGGCCTCGGTCTTCGGCCAACCGATGCAATCGCTGAACGCCGAATTCCAAATCAAGGATGGGGATTTTATCCTCGACCGCTTGGCCGGCAACGCCGAACAATCATCCTTTATCGCCAATGGCCGGATAAATAAAGAACTGGTCTTCGATCTGCAGGCCGAGGCCAATGGGCTCCAGCTTTCCGGCCGGGGGATCTTTGGTCCGATGAAAGCGAGCCTCAACCATTTCAAGGGACGGATCGGCTGGAAGCTGACCCCAGCCTTCCTTGCGTCACCGCTGCGCAATATGACGGCGGTCGGGGAAGCAAAACTGAGCAACGGCCAGATCGGCGAACAAAGCTTCGACCGCGCCGAAGGTTTGATCGAATTCGTTTACGGCAGGATCAAGGTCAAAAATACTGTTCTGCAAAAAGGGACCTCTCAGCTCAATCTGGCCGGACAGACCGGAATCGGCACGGAAACAAGCTTCGCGGTCTGGACCAACGGCTCTTACCTGGAAGATTACCCGCTGGTTAATTACCTCCTGCCGGATGAGGCCAAAAATCCGGCCGGCCGTTTTACCGCCAGTTTCGAGGTTTCCGGTTATCTGCCGCCGGAAACCAAGATCACTTCGCTCGATAAATTGCTCGACCTTAATTACGAAGGCCGGATCGCCCTCACCAACGGGAAGCTCGCCCAGGCCCCGGTCGGTCGGGGGGCGGCCAAGATCGCCTGGCGCGACCGGACCCTCTATATTTCCGACTGCCGGCTGGAAGGCCCCCAGCTTCGCTTCAGCCTGGGACTGGAACTCGTCCCCGGCTCCAAACTCAAGGCAACGATCGAAGGGGTCACGAACCTGGAGTCGTTACGCGAATTGACCGATCGCTATGGCCGCCTGACCGGGGATCTCGGAGCGACCGTAAAATTAGAAGGCAAACCCGACAATCCAACGGTCGCCGCGACCTTCTGGGCCGACCAGCTTGAGTTCAACGATCTATTTTTCGACCGGATCGAAGGGAGCTTGTACTATGCCAACAATAAACTGCAAACCCTGGCCCCGGTCAATTTTCGCCGTGGCCAAACGACCCTGACGTTAAAAGGGAGCGCGGACCTTGATCCGAACAAGCCCGACGCTTCCTACCTCGACTTTGACCTGGAAACCGAAAAAGCCAACGTCGGGACCGTCTATCAAATAATCGAAGGGATCAGAAGCGAAGCGTTCCGCTGGGGGATCGGCGCGGAGAAAAAGACAACTCCGCATCTTTTTTCGCTAACCGGCCTCTCTTACAGCGCGCAAAAAACCCAGACGGAAAAAACCGTCTGGTACAGTTCCGATCCAAAAAAGCCAAACTTCCTCGGTAAATGGGGAATGATCCGGCAAGAATTTGAAAAAAAAGCGGCCGCCAGCCCAACCGAGAGCCTGAGCGGCGAAATGGACGGCTCCCTTTCGATCCAGGGGAAGTTAGGCAGTCCTTCCGGCAGCTTGCAGGCTCAAGTTAGAAAAGGCGGGTTCAGCGGCTTCCTTTTCGATTCCTTCTTCTTTTCCGCTTCCCTTAACGGCGGGCGGGTCGCGGTCGAGAAAGCGATCATGGCCAAGGACCGGGGAAGCCTTAACGCTACCGGAGAATTCAACCTGGCCGGCAATTTGAATCTCGAGCTCAAGGCCCGGGAAATGCCGCTCGATATCATCGGCGTTATTTTCCCCGGCAAAGATTTCAAGGGAACCTTTGCCCTGGACTCAACGATCGGCGGCTCCATCAACTCCCCGCTCGTTTCTCTGGCCGCCAGGGGCAAGGACAATACCGTGGCCGGCGCCCGCTTTGACGCCTGGACAACGGAGATCAATTACGAGACCGGCCGGCTAACCATCGGCCAGTTGCAGCTGCAAACAGGAAAAGAACTTTCCACGATCGAAGGCGAAGTCGCCTTCGCCGAGCCAACGAAATTAAACCTTCGGTTGAACCTGAACGACGGAGGGCTTGGGATCATCAACCTTTTTAACGATCAGGTCAGCTGGGTCCGGGGGAAAGCCGGCCTGGTCCTGCAAGCGGGCGGGGACCTGGCCCAGCCAAGGCTCAACGGCCGGATCTTCCTGGCCGACGCGGAAGTAAAGCTCAATTCGCTAACCTCCAGCCTGAAAAGCCTGAACGGTCAGGCGCAAATAACCAACAGCCTGGTCAGCATTGAAGGGCTGACCGCTCTTTGGACCGGCGAGCGGACCAGGGATTATTTAAACCCGGTCGGACTAGCCGGTTATATCGACCTAAGCCGGGCGCTAGGCGACCAGCCGAGCGTTACTCTCAATCTGGCGATCAGCCCGACTTCGATCTTCGCCGCCTTTCCCAACCTCTACATCGGGTCGCTTCAAGTCGCTCAGCTCTCTCTCTACGGCCCCCTCGCTTTTGACTTAAGCGCCGGCCCAACCTTAAGCGGCAAGGTCAACATCGACAATTCGGTCATCACCCTCTCCAAATCAGGGGGCGATAACAATAAACAGGTCCCGTTCCAATTCGACCTGGAAGTCAATCTGAACAAGAACGTTTACGTCGTCATGGGCGACATCGGCACGCTCGACCTGAGCAATATTTTCATGAACCTGGAGATCGAAAGCAAAGGGCTCAAGATCTCCGGCAACATGAGGGCCCCGACCCTGCTGGGCAAAGTTCAGGTTAAAAGAGGAACGGTCAATCTGTTAAGCCGCGAGTTCACTCTGCTGACGCTCGACCAGCAGCAGAAGTACTTCCCTAATTCCGAGCAGCTCGGAGACAACGCCGCCACTTTTACCGGTGAAAAGGGAACGGAAGGCTATCTCCCCCAGGTCAGCATCACCTCTTTAGTCAACGTTGAAGACCAGGAATATGACGCCAGCGGCGCCCTCAAGAAGAAAAAAGTCATTATTATCGCCAAGTTGAACGGCCTGATCGGCGCCCGGGATGAAGCCAGGGGACTGAAGATCGGCTTGTCCAGCTTTGTTGAAGACAAGAGTAAAACCCCGGTAGAAATGATCCCGGCCAACTACAACGAATCCGACCTCAAGGTCCTCCTGCTCCCTGATTTCATTAAAAGCCTGGCCGGGATCAGGACCGGCGGCAAACAAGGCGCGGAAGGTTCGTCCGTCGACACCAACCTGGTCGTGGCTGATTTTGTCAGCAGCCGGATCCAAACGATCCTCTTCCGGGGAGTGGAGCGCGAGGTCGAACAAAAGCTCGGCTTGGAAAGCCTAACTCTGGAATACAATCTGGGGCCCAAGGTCAAGGAAGCGATGGGGGTCAAGGACCCGGTCGGCCTGCAGGAAGACAAGCCGGCCTGGAGCGTCGGTTTCGTCAAGGGTTTCTTCGACCGCCTTTTTATCGACGTTCGTTACGCTCAAATCAACGAACAACCGGTCTCCAACGCGGCGCAGAACTCCTTTAATTATCAATTAACCTTCAAAATCAACCCTATTTGGTCTATAATATACTATCGAGAGCCGCTGAATCTGAACGAACCAGCCACGGGATACCAGAAAGTCACCTTAAAAGCTGGATTCTATCTTTGGTAAGCCAGGTCCCATCTTTTTTATAAAGGGGTTTTTCAATGAAAAACATTTTCACGGGCATTTTATTGGGTTTAATGATCCTGCACTGCGGCAGCGTTCTGGCCGCGCCGAAAAAAAACGGGACAGTTGAGCTGGTCCCGCTGATCTCCGCGATCGAGGTCCGGGGAAATAAGGCCATCCCGGAGAAAGACATCGTCGACGTGATCTTCAGCCGTACCGGCAACGCCCTGACCGACGACAAGATCCGGGGCGACCTGAAAGCGATCTACGCGCTCGGCTATTTTGCCGACGTCTCCTCCTCGTTCGAAGCCAAACCGGCCGGCACGAAAGTGATCTTCAACGTCGTGGAAAACCCGCTGATCAAAGCCGTTGTTTTCGACGGCAATTCCGTTTACTCCTCCGCCGAACTTCAGGCCCTGATCCAAACCAAACCCGGCGACATCCTGAACTTCAAAAAACTGCAGGACGGCATCGAAGCGATCAATGACCTCTACAAAAAAGGGGGCTACATGCTCTCCCGGATCGCCGACGTCGACACGAACAAAGAAACGGGGACCCTGACGTTTAAGATCATTGAAGGACGGATGGAATCGATCGTCCTGGAAGGGAACGACACCACCAAAGATTACGTCATTCTCCGCGAATTCAAGACCAGGCCGGGCTCGGTCCTTAATGAGGACCAGCTCAAGAAAGACCTGCGCAATGTTTTCAACCTCGGCTTCTTTTCGGAATTAACCCCGAACTTCGAGCAAGGGACCTCTAAAGACAACATTATCCTCCGCTTAAAGGTCAAAGAGACCCGGACCAGCACGATCAACTTCGGCGGCGGCTGGGGAGAACGCGAAGGGGGCTTCGGTTTTATCGACTTGTCGATCAACAATTTAATGGGGACCGCCCAGGGCCTGCTCATCAGGGGACAGGTCGGCACAAACCTCTCCTCTTATCAATTCAAATATTCGAACCCGTGGTTCTGGCCGGAAAAATTAGGGGACAAAACCTCCTTTACTTTGCGCCGCTGGTTGACCGTCGGTCGGGACGTTTTCCAATCCGATCAGCAAGCCCAGTATAACGGCGCCGACGTTTCGTTCGGCAAACCGCTTTCCGGCAATTACAACATCGCTTTCACCCTGGGCCGGGAAAATGTCGACCCTTACGGCGGCGCGACCTTTGAAGCCTACATTTCTAATACCCTGGCCGTCACGCTGGCCTTCGATACGCGTGATTTCTGGCTGAACCCGAAAGAAGGGCGCTACTACACCCTGGAACTTAAAGAAGGGTTTAAAGAGACCAGTCACGCCAACACGACCTTTTCCAAGATCAGCCTTGATCTCAACCATTATTTCCCCATCTTCGAAAATCAGGTCGCCGCTTTCCATACCGGCTTCGGCGTCGGTTCCGGCGACGTGCCGATCGGCGAACTTTACTGGGCCGGCGGCGCCAATACCGTGCGCGGCTATTACCCGTCCGAAGCCCACAAAGGGACCCTCAAGATCATCCTGAACGGCGAATACCGCCTGAACTTTTCCGAGATGTTCCAGGGAGTTTTCTTCTACGATTGGGGGAACGCCTGGAGCAACGACGCGCCAAACACCGACTACTTCTTGTCCGGCTGGGGTCCAGGCGTTAGGATCAACACCCCGCTCGGCCCGATCCGGCTGGATTACGGCGTACCGGGCGGCCGGACCTTCAGCGAAGGGATCATGCATTTTTCTATCGGCCAGGCGTTCTAACCATTGCGCGGGATGACGAATGAAGACAAATTTGAAGTCTACTTGCGTGAACTTATCGACTGGAACAATAAGTTCAATCTGACCTCGATCACCGAGCCGGAAGAAATACGCAAAAAGCATTTTGACGACTCACTGCTCCTGCTGAAATCCCTTGATCTGAAACACGAATCGGTCATCGACATCGGCGCCGGGGCCGGTTTCCCGGGCATCCCGCTCAAGATCGCCCGCCCCGATATTCGGCTAACCTTAGTCGAGGCGACCAAAAAGAAAGTTGAGTTTATGGAGCAGCTGGTCGCCCGCCTTGGCCTGAAGGGGGTCGAACTGGTCTGGGGCCGGGCGGAAGAAGTGACCGTCGGCCGGCGAGAACAATTTGATCTGGCGATCGCCCGGGCGGTAGCCGAGCTGAACACTTTGGCTGAATACTGCCTCCCCTTCGTTAAGATCGGCGGCTTGTTCGTCGCCTACAAAGAAGTCGCCATTGAACCGGAGATCGCGGCCTCCACGCCGGCCCTGACCCTGCTGGGCGGACGCTTCAACCGGGTCGACAAGTACGACTCCCGCTCGCTGGTTTTCGTCGATAAAATCGCCCCAACACCCGAGAAATACCCCCGCCGCAGCGGCATGGCAAAAAAAAGACCCCTGTGATATAATCCCGCTCATGGCGATCTCTTTCGCGGTTGTCAATCAAAAAGGCGGGGTTGGCAAAACCACCACGACGGTAAACCTGGCCTCATACCTGGCAACCTTCGGCAAAAAAATCCTGCTGGTCGATATTGACGCCCAGAGCAACGCAAGCGCTGGACTCGGGATCGACCGCAGCAATTTAAACCTCTGCCTTTATAATATCCTGATCGAAGGGGTCCACCCGGCCGAGGCCATAATTAAAAGCAACATCGCCAATCTAGACGTCCTCCCTTCAACGCCCCGCCTGGCCGGAGCCGAAGTCGAATTGGTCGGAATGAACCCCCGGGAGACCCGCCTGAAAGAAGCCCTGGCGACGGTGAAGGATAATTACGACTACCTGGTCATCGATTGCCCTCCGTCCCTCTCTCTCCTGACCGTTAACGCCCTGACCGCGGCCGATGAAGTGATCATCCCTATTCAGTGCGAGTATTACGCTTTGGAGGGGATCAGCCAGCTGACCCACACCCTGGAATTGGTCAGGGAAAACCTAAACCCGGCCCTTAAGATCCGCGGCATCGTCCTGACAATGTTCGACCAGCGCACCCTCCTCTCTTCGCAGGTCGCCGATGAAACCAGAAAATATTTCGGGAACAAGGTCTTCAAGACCGTGATCCCGCGCAATGTCCGCCTGGCGGAAGCCCCGAGCTTCGGCCAGCCGATCCTGTTTTACGATCCGGGGAGCAAAGGGGCGGAAGCCTATGAAAATTTATGTCGGGAGGTTTTAGATGACAACAGGATCTAACATGCAAAAAAGAGGTTTAGGTAAAGGGTTGGGCGCTTTGATCCCCCAGGGTTCGGTTTTTATGGGCGGTCGGACCGTGATCAACGTCGACATCAACTCGGTCATTCCCAATCCCCGCCAACCCCGCACTAACTTTAACAAGGAAATGCTCCAGGACCTGGCCGACTCCATCAAAGCCCAGGGGGTCATTGAGCCGATCCTGACCAGGATGCGCAACGGTAAATACGAACTGATCGCCGGCGAACGCCGACTGCGGGCCGCCAAAATGGCCGGCATCACCGCCATCCCTTCGATCGTTAAAGACTTCACCGACGAACAGTCGCTGGAGATCGCCCTGATCGAAAACCTGCAGCGGGAAGACCTGAACCCGATGGATGAAGGAGAAGGCTACGCCCGCCTCGCCTCTGAGTTCGGCATGACCCAGGAAGATATCTCCAAGAAGGTCGGCAAAAGCCGCTCGACCGTCGCCAACATGGTCCGGCTCCTCTCTCTCCCCAAACCGATCAAAGAAAGCCTGCGCCAGCGCGAGGTTTCCATGGGGCACGCCCGGACCTTGCTTAGCCTGGATAGCGAAGCCAAACAGCTCGACTTCTGGAAACAAATGGTCAAGAACAAGATGAATGTTCGGGATGCCGAAACGGTAACCCAATCCAAGGACCGGAAAAAAGCCCCCCGTAAACGGGCCTTCTCCCAAAATACCGAGCTTAATTCCTTGATCGAAAAATTGACCAACCGGCTGGCGACCAAAGTTAAGATCTTCGGTTCCCCGGAACGGGGCCGGATCGAGATCGAATTTTTCTCCCGCGAAGACCTGGAAAGAGTGCTGGATATTATTGAAGGTCGAAAACGTTAGGCGCTTGTCCGGCCGCCCGGTGGAGCTCGTTGATCGCGGCTTCAACCGAATCGTTATTCTTCGCCGCTTTGATCAGCGCGTGGTAGAGTCCGGCGGTCTTTTTATCCTCGTTCCGTAGGTTCTTGTTAATGACCGCTTCGAAACTGGCCCGACCCTCGGGCGGCAAAGCTTTATAGGTCTCAAGAAAGCCATGGATCTCTTTTTGCAACTTTTCCGTTGGTTCCATGGGCCCATTTTAGCACGAATTTGGCATTCGCCAAAAAGTATGTTACAATTACCGCAATTATGGTCAGGATTTTCCCATTCAACGGGATAATTTACAACAAAAAGAAGCTTAAAAACCTCGCCAAAGTCATGGCTCCGCCTTACGATGTTATCAGCCCTGAATATCAGGAAGAGCTTTACGGCCGGAGTGATTTTAATTTTATCCGTTTGATCCTGGGCAAGGAATTCGCCTCGGATACCATTTACAACAACCGCTATGTCCGCGCCTCCGCCTTTCTGCAGGGGTGGCTGCGGCATAAGATCATGCTTAAGGACGACCAGCCGAACATCTATGTTTACGAACAGAAGTTCAAGGCCCAGGGGAAGACCTTTTCGCGCGTCGGCTTCATCGCCTTGCTCCGGCTCGAAGAAATGGGACGCGGCAAAGTCTACCCGCATGAGTTCACCTATCCCAAGGCCAAGCTCGACCGGCTCCAATTGATGCGGGCGGCTAACGCCAATTTTGAATCGATCTTCACCCTCTATTCGGACAAAAAAGAAAAGATCGTTAAAACGCTCAAAGCTTTTATGAAACGCCAGCCGACCATTGAGGCCAAAGACGAGCTGGGGACCGTTCACCGCCTCTGGCGGGTCGACCGCCTGGCGGCGATCAACAAAGTGATCCAGGAAATGAAGGATAAAGCGGTCTACATCGCCGACGGCCACCACCGCTATGAAGCGGCGCTCCGCTTCCGCGACGAACGAAAGAAAAAGAACACCAAGTTCTCCGAAGAAGAAGCCTATAACCACATTATGATGTATTTTACCCCGCTCGAAGGGGCCGGCCTCGTCGTCCTGCCGATCCACCGGGTGGTCCTGGAAATACCCTTCTTCGACCAGCAGCGGTTCGAAGAAGAGCTGCGCCAGTATTACGAGATCACCGTTTATCAGGCGACCAAAAAGACCGCCGACGCGACCCGTAAAAAACTGATGAAAGACCTGGCCAAAGCCGGCGAAAAAAGCCACGCCTTCGGCCTCTATCTTGGGGACAACCGCTTCCTCCTCCTGGCCCTGAAAGCCGACCAGAGCGTCAACGACCTGGTAGAGGAAGACAAGCCGAAAGTCTGGAAAGAGCTCGACGCCAACGTCCTGCACTACACCGTTTTCTCCCGGGTACTCCGGATCGCCCATGAAACGGAAGACAAGCTGGTCTACACCCAAAAAGACGAAGAAGCGGTCAAGATGGTTGACGACAAAAAAGCCCAACTGGCCTTCCTGCTTAACCCGGTCAAGATCGAACAGATCATCGAGATCGCCAACAGCTTTGAGAAGATGCCGCACAAATCGACTTTCTTCTTCCCGAAGCTTCTTTCGGGCCTCGTCATGTTCAACTTTGACCATAATGAAAAAATTATTTAGCCTAATATTAACGCTCGCTCTCTTGGCCGGACTCGCTTCGACCGCCAAGGCCATCTTCCCTTTAGCGACCGACAATTATCGAACGACGCCAGCCGGTCGGACCGGCTTGGAAATGGGTTACTCCAGCTACCAGTACGCCAGCGGGGAAAAAAGAGAGCTTCGCTTTACTATTAAGCGGGGGATCCTGGGAAACCTAGAGCTTGGGGCCGAGCTGCCGGCCTCTCTGACCACCCCATCCGGCCTACAGGACGCGACGCTAAGCGCTAAAATCAATCTCCTCCAATTCAGCCGGACGGAGGGCTTGAGCCTGAAATTCATTGATAAGCTTGCCAATGGTTCGGCCAGCCAGGGAACAGGGACTGGTTATCCCAATTTTGGCGCCGGAGCAATTTTAACCAAAGGACTTGGCCTTTTAACCGTTCATCTTAATGCCGGCTATATGATCGTGGGGGTCCCGCAAGGGGCGCCAGCCGCCAATTACTCCTATTATTCCCTCGCCATGGAAACAATTTTATTCGGCGAGCAAGGAGAGCTCTTCACCGAGATCTCCAGCGACACTTCGCTTCCCGCCCCTTTGAACTTCCAGTTGGGGACCCGCTTTTGGCTCGGCGACTTCACCCAATTCATCATCGGCTACGGCAAAGGCTTGTCGGACAGCGGCTACCAGAGCGTCCTCCGCGTCGGCTTTACCACGGAAATTTAGTTTACCCCAAAAACCGCGAAATTTGAGGATCTGGGAAAGTGTGCTATATTTAATGAATGCTGCAAATCAACAATTTATCGCTCGGCTTTGCCGGGCATGAGCTTTTCGATGATATCAGCTTCACCATCCATAGCGGGGAGAGGATCGGCTTAGTTGGCCGGAACGGCTCCGGGAAAACCACACTTTTTAAGCTTATTACGGGAGAAATGATGCCTGATGAGGGGACAATTTCGCTCCCTAAAAACTACACCGTCGGCTACTTAAAACAACATCTCCGCTTCAGCGAACCGACCGTCCTCCAGGAGGCCTGCCTGGGACTCCCGGCCGGCGAAGAAGACCAGATCTGGAAGGCGGAGAAGATCTTGAGCGGCCTCGGTTTTACCGAAAGCGAGTTTGACAAGTCCCCGGCGGAATTCTCCGGCGGCTTCCAGGTCCGGCTAAACCTGGCCAAAGTTCTTCTCTCCGAACCGCATTTGCTCCTGCTCGACGAACCGACCAACTACCTGGACATCATCTCGATCCGCTGGCTCAAGAAATTCCTGCAGCGCTGGAGCAATGAACTGATGATCATTACTCACGATCGCGATTTCATGAACAGCGTCACCACCCACACCCTGGGGATCCACCGGCTAAAAACGAAAAAGATCGAAGGAGATACCGCCAAGCTTTTCGAGCAGATCGCGACGGAAGAAGAAAGCTACGGCAAGACCCTCCAGAAAGAACAAAAGAAGCGGGAAGAAGCGATGGAATTCATCAACCGCTTCCGCGCCCAGGCGGCCCGCGCCAGCCTGGTCCAATCAAGGATCAAAGCCTTGGAAAAAATGGGGAAGAAAGAAGAACTGGTAAAAGTCGCGGAACTCGGTTTTCGCTTCAACTCGATCGAATTTGAGGCCAACTACCTGATGCGGGCCGAAAACATTACCTTCGGCTATTCCCCCGACCGTATTCTGATCAACGACCTCTCGATCGATATCGGTAAAAACGACCGGATCTGCGTCATTGGTAAGAACGGCAAGGGGAAGTCGACGCTCCTTAGGCTCCTGGCCGGCGAACTCCAGCCGCAAGCCGGGGAGATCAACAACCATCCCGACTGCCGAATCGGCTACTTTGGACAGACTAACATTGAACGGTTGAACCCCACCTTAACGATCGAAGAAGAATTGCAGCAATTAAGGCCTGATCTGAAATACAGCGACATCAGAAAGACCTGCGGGGCAATGATGTTTACCGGCGACCTGGCGCTCAAGAAGATCTCGGTCCTCTCGGGGGGCGAAAAGAGCCGGGTGACGCTGGGGAAGATCCTCCTCTCTCCCACCAATCTCCTGTTGCTCGACGAACCGACCAACCATTTGGACGTCGAATCGTGCGATTCAATGGTCACGGCTCTCGACGAGTTCCCCGGCGCGGTCATTATCGTGACCCACAGCGAAATGTTTCTTCATCATCTGGCCAATCGCCTGATCGTTTTCAATGAAGACCGGGTCTTTGTCTTTGAAGGCGGCTACCAGGACTTCCTGGATAAGATCGGCTGGGAATCGGACGCCCCTAAAAAGGCGAAAAAAACCGCCAAGCATAAAGAGCCCAAAAAGTTCGACCACAGCAAACAACGCCAGACGATCATTAGCAAGACGGCCGAAGTTGAGAAAAGGATCGACGAAGAAGAACTGGCACTGGAAGCGGTCAATCTTGAGATCGCGCAAGCCAGCGGCAAAAAAAGCGGCGCGGAAATTCAACAATTACAGATCAGCGCCCACCAGCACCAGCAAGCGGTCGATAGCGGCTACAAAGAGCTCGAAAGCTTAATTGCCGAACTCGATACCTTCGACCGGGCGAATTTGACGTTTAGGGGCTGAAATTAGATTCTGGGGGACAGGGACTCGAACCCCGATTCTCGCCTCCAAAGGGCGGTGTCCTACCATTAGACGATCCCCCACTAATACAATAAAATTATACTATTTTCCTTGAAATTCTGCAATTTTTTAGACGATAACGAGGCATGAAACCGGCCGATTCACAACCAACCCTCCTGCAAAGAGCCTACACCTGGGGCGCCCACCATTTACTGCGGCAACCAAGCCGAAAAGGTTTGGCCGGCAGCTTGCGCGAGCAAGGGAACAAACTGACCCCCAAACAAAACGAATTGATCCTGGACCTGCTTTCCCAGCATGAGATCATCAAGCCCCGAGAAACACTCCGTTCCTTGCAGGAACTGCAACCGGGACATTTTTACGGTTGGCAAGGACAAGCAAAACTGGATGGTTTTATCCGGGACGTTAACCAACTGGCCGACCGGTTCAAAATCTCTTTTGTCGCCGGACAATTCAGCATTATTGTCGGCAATCGGGCCACCATCATCGATCGACCCTCTTTCCCGATCGTGGCCGACAGTCCTTCTTTTAAAATCCTCAGCCTGCTTGAAGAAACTAATCGCCCCTTGACCATTGATAATATCCTCGGAGAGCTCGATACTTTACCCCGGGAAACGGCAATTAAAGAGCTGGGCAAAATGGAAGGACGCGGCTTGGTCATCAATACTTTTGCCGTCGAAGAAGCCGACTCCCGTTACTTCTTGAGCTCGCGGCTGGCGGAAGTCAGCGGCTCGACGGTCTTTCAATGCTCCGACCAGCTCGGCGATCATTTTATTTACCAGGAAGAAGCCAAGCGGCTCGAAGCCGACGGCCGGCTGACCAAAATGATCGGGCCTGGCGGCTATTACTACGTTTCAACCTTCCGCTTAATTGAATTAGGCGATCGGATCGAGGTTTTAACCAATAGCGGGCGGCTATACGTCACGCCAGAAAATATTGAAGCGGCGATCAAAAAAGGGACCCTGATCAGAGGCGTGACCGGCGAAGGCCGGTCTTGTTTTATCGAAACAGCTTCGCAAAACCATTATACGTTCGAAGTCTTTAATGATTTCACCGACAATTATTTAAGGCTTTTCCCGGAAGAACAGCAGGCCGCGCTTTATCAAAAGATACGGGCGGCTTTTTCCGCCGGCTGGGAAGCGATCAACCCAACCTCCGTCGTTGAATTCCTTTACGAAGCCAAGGTCCTGGCGGAATTAGGCGCTAAACCAAAAGCGGTCCTTCTTTCCTTTATCAACAGCCCGGAAGCCGAATCGCGCCTCAGAAGATACGGCGTTTTCAACGAGGACGAACTGGCCGAGCTCGGCCAAGCCCGCCGCGATCTCTTTACCCTGTTCCAGTTCCCCCTGGTCTTTAACCCTGAAGAATCAAACTCCCTGCAAAACTTCTGGCATTTTATCTACGAGAAGAGCGGCTGTCTTGAGGTCTTCCAGCTTTTACTGGTCATGAAGCTCGACCTGCTCCGTTTCCATGCCGCCAGTGAAACCCCGCTGCCTCCGGCCGCCCTCTGGGAGATCAGGATGGTTTACGCGCCGCTTGCCGAACAAAGCGGTTACGCCGAATTAGCCAATAACATGCGGGAGCTGGTCTTCCGGTTGACCGATCCGGAACAATATCAGGAAACCAAAGCCCGGATGGAAGCGAACATCGGGATGACCCTGGAAGAAGGACGACGGCATCTCCGGATCAGAAAAGAGGAACTCGCCGTGATGCTTAAGTCCGAAGGGCTCGACTTTTCCGCGATCCGGTTCCGGCTGAAAGAAGTCGCTTCCCTGTTCGGCAAAGGGGAAGGAGCGGATACGCTGGGACTGCGCGTGATCGTAAAAAACCTGAAAGAAGCCTACGCGGTCGCCGCTTACCTGCAAAGCACCCTGCAAAAAGCGCGACCCGAACTCGTGCCGGACGGGACCCCCGTTCTCAAGGACCGGCTGGCGCCTCATGACGATTTTGGTTGGCGCGGCTGGCGCGGCTATTTCCATGACTTCTCCGACCCCTTGGTCAATGGCCAACCAAGCCGCGGCCGGATATTATCGATCCAGGTCTTAACCGAAGAGATGGAAAAGTCGGACAAGTTCGGCGCGCGCGGACATGCCGGCTATAAAGCGGCCCGCGAAGCCGGGCATTACGCCAGCGAACAAAAGAAAACTTCTTTCCGGAACCAGGTCTTCCTCCCCGCGCCGATCGGCCAATATACTTCCCTGCCGGAAGAGATCTTTTCAGTTAATAAGCAAACGGCGGCCGGTTTTAACCGGGTCGTCATCTGGCCGGCGGATTTACCGTTCTCAGAAAAAAGCTTGGTTGATCTGGCTGGCCGCAAAGTCAGCCATTTGCGGATCGGCAGAGGCGATACGATCGAAGATGTTCTTGCCCGGCGGGCTTTTGGCAACTTCCTGATCGCGAACAATGTTATCGCGGAAATTTACCAACCGGTCCTGGAAGCGAGCGGTCAACTGACCCTTAAACCACTTAAAGGCCAAGCCAAGGTCTCCCGGGGCTTTGTCCCTCCCAGCGGCTCGATCATAGTATTTAAGGCTATTCAATTAACCCCCTTGACCGAAAACGAACTGGCGCAGATCAGATCAAAGGCCAACACCATCCGGGCCAAACTGCTGACCAACCTGGAACTGGCGGAAAGGCGCGGCAAGACCAGGGAACAACTCCTGACCGACCCGGCGATCGCCGAATTACTCTCCCCGTTGAGCGAACAAAGAACAGCCGAACTAGTGGAAGCCTTAAAACTGCGGGACCAAGAAGAGCTCCAGTTGGCGGTCGCCTTTAAGCTCATTGACCGTCCCTGGCTCAATAATTTACTGGGGATTTTCGAAAGCAAGGTCGCGCTGGAGATCCATAATAAAACCGAATCTAAATTGTCAGCGTCCGCCCCTCTCCGTTACGGGGTCCTGGCCAAAGTCCTGGAAAGGCTCAGCGACTCCCGGCTCCTCGGCGGCCAGGCCGAGATCCATTTTGACCCGAGCGGCACCTTCTTCCTCCACTTTTCTCTTTATTTGCCGGCCAGGAACATGAACGCTTCGGAAGAGGTAATGAGGGAAATAAAAGAACTGCTCGATAGCGGCGAACAACCGGAACGGAGCAATTTGATCATCAGGCGGACCGCGCGGATAAAACTACGCCCAACCGGCAACTATAAGCACTGGGAAAAGATCGACCGTCTCGCCAAAACGATCCGCGACCTGGGGTTGAACATCCTCGGCTTCGATCTGCCGGACATCAGCGAAAATAAAGAGCGGGAAGGATTCGGAGAAATAATCTTTGACTTTGAAAAAGATAGTTCCAACATCGAAGAGAGGCTGTCCCGGCTGGAAGAAGCCTTGAAAAAGTTCCCATTTACCAGCTACGTCATCATCAATTAAGCGGTTCGCGAATAGGCCGAGACCAGCCGCTCTTTGAGCTCTTCAAGTTCGCGGCCCCGCCGCTTCATGACGGCGTCCGTCGCCACCAGAAATTTGTCCAGATCGACCCGGCCGTTATTACCCCAGCTGAAAGCAGGAACATTTTTCGGGATCAACCCGCCGCCAAAAACATTGGCGCCGACGCCGATCACCGCCCCGGTCGGGATCAACGTGCCGATGCCGAGTTTGGCGTGGTCGCCGATCAAGCAACCGAGAAATTGCGTTCCGCTGTCCACGTCCTGGCCGTTAACGGTCATTTTCACCGTCCCATAAGTGTTTTTGAGGTTGGAGTTGGTCGTCCCGGCACCGAGGTTGACCCATTCGCCGACATAAGAGTGGCCGATAAATCCATAGTGCGCCTTATTGGAATAGCCGTAAAATATCGAGTGGGTCACTTCCCCGCCGATCCGGCATTCCGGTCCGATGGAAAGGGGCCCGCGTAAATAACTTAACGGCCGAACGATGGTCCCTCGTCCGATATAGATCGGTCCGGACCGGGCGTCAAGCACCGCCCCCGCTTCGATCTCCGCCCCCGCCTCAATGAGCATATTTTCCGGCGCGTACAGCACAACCGATGGATGAACCGTCCCTTTTATGCCGCTCCCCATAACCTTGAGGTCGGTTTCCAGGTCGGCTTTCAGATTGCCGATCAATTCCCAGGGGTATTCAACCTTTCGTTCGGTATGATCACGCAAGGTCCGAGCGCCGCAGCGAAGATCGCCGGCGTCACGCAAATAAGTTAGGGGTAGGAAATTATCTTTCTTCATGCCTTCCTCTTATATTTAGGGTCCTCAAAACTGTAGGTAAAGTGAGTGTGGGTCTCATAACGCCCTTCCAAAATAGCGATCACGTCTTCGATAAAGACCAGCTCTTCATCGGTCGGAATAACGTAAACCTTGACCGGCGAATCATCGGTCGTAATCAGCGTTTCTTTGTCCCGGGTATTGGCGGCGGCGTTCCGCTTTTTATCCAATTTAATCCCAATATTGTCCAGACCAGACAAAACTCTTTCCCGCAGCCGGTAATTACGTTCTCCGCCGCCGGCGGTAAAAACGACCGCGTCAACCCGGCCCAAAGCGGCCAGGTAGGAGCCAATATATTTCCGCAAACGATACGCTTCGATCTGCTGGGCCAATTGCGCCCGATGGTCGCCTTCGTCGGCCGCTTTATCAACGTCGCGGCGGTCCATGTATTTCCCGGTGATCCCGAGCAAGCCGCTTTTTTTGTTGAGGATCTTTTCCAATTCTTCGACGTAAAACCCTTCCTTCTCGATCATGAACAAAATAATCGATGGGTCAAGATCGCCGCAACGAGTCCCCATGACCGCCCCTTCCAGCGGCGTCAGCCCCATGGTGGTATCAACGGAGATTCCGCCCGCAATGGCGGCAATGCTGACCCCGTTACCGATGTGCATCGTGATCAAATTAGTTTCCAGCGGCTTCTTGCCAAGCAAGGTTGCCGCCCGACGGGAAACGTAAAGATGCGACGTCCCGTGGAAGCCGTAACGCCTGACGCCGTACATGCCGTACCACTCATAGGGAACCGCGTAAATATAAGCCTGCTCCGGCATCGTTTGATGAAAAGCGGTGTCAAAAACGGCAATGTGGGGGATCTCCGGCAAAACTTCTTTGGCCGCTTCTATCCCCATGATATTCGGCGGGTTGTGGAGCGGGGCCAGGTCCTGAACATCTTTGATCGCGGCCAGGACTTCATCGGTGATCATGACCGAGCTTTTGAATTTCTCGCCGCCGTGAACGACCCGGTGGCCGACCGCGGCGATCTCCGAGAGGCCGCCCAAGATGCCATACTGCTTGTCGACCAAGACTTCGATGATCGCTTTCAGGGCGCAGCGGTGATCGGGGCATTCAAACTCCTTTTTAACTTCATCTTTCCCCGGAGCTTCAAAAGAGAGAAAAGAACCGGCGATCCCAATCCTTTCGGCCACGCCGTTGACCAGGGATTTGCGTTCCCCCGACTTATACAGCTTGAATTTAACCGATGAACTACCGCAATTTAACGCTAAAATTATCATTTATCTTTCCCTTTCTGTCGACAATGACCGCCTTGGCGGCCAGTTTGTTCGCTAGTTTCATCCCTGCCTCCGGACCGAGCACAAAGATCGCGGTCGAGAGGGCGTCGGCAATCGCCGCGTCCTGGGTAATAACCGTTACGCCTAAGCAACGATCGGCAACCCGCCCGTTCCTCGGATCGATAATGTGTCCGGGCTGCTCATAGCCACCGGAAGTCGAAAGCGCGTCGCCATCGTTTAAGGTCACAACCTCCAACAGTTTGGCTTTCATTCCCGGCTGGGCTCCCCGCGGATCGATCACCCCAATTTTCCATGGCCCGCCGATCGCCGCGATCGAAGAACGCATGTCGATCAAGGTTTTTTTCGCTTTGTTAGCCAGGAGTTTCCGCCTGGCCAGCTCAACCGCGGCCCCTTTACCAATCCCACCCAGATCAAGGCGCATCCCCTTGTGACGAAGAAAAACCGTTTGGCTCTTTCGGTCCAAGGCAATCGCCCGGTAATTCCCGTTCCGCCCCAGAGTAACGTCAAACGCGCCGCCGGATAGGTCGGAAACAATAAGCGAAGTCGCGATCAGGTCAAAGGTCTCTTTCGTAACTTTAACCGGTTTTTCGCCGGCCGCTTGATTAATTAAAGAGATATCGCTCTTTGGATTAAAACGGCTAAAAAGTCTATCCAGCCTTTTAGCTTCATCGATCGCCAGCTGCGCGCCATCCCCCTTCACCCGCAGAGTCGTCCCCATGACCATAACGGTTTTTTCGCCGGGCGAGGATAATAAAAAGCCTATTCCAAGGAGAGCCAAAATAATGAGGACGGCCCAGTATTTTTTCATGGCAATATTATCCTTATAATGATATAATATTTAAGTAGATTAATCAATCGTATGAACAAGGTCAAAAGGCTTAAAAATAAGGATCTCCTCGGCCTCAAAGACCTCTCTCCAGAGGAACTTCAGCTCATTTTAAACACCGCGGTCTCCATGAAAGAGGTGTTGAGCCGCCCAATCCCCAAAGTCCCCACCCTGCTGGGCAAACATCTGGTCACCTTATTTTACGAACCGTCAACTAGGACCCGAACTTCATTCAATATGGCGGCTAAAGCCCTCTCGGCCAATATTACCAACGTCGCCCTCTCCTCTTCCAGCGTCTCCAAAGGGGAAAGCCTGATCGACACCGTCAAAAACCTGGAAGTCATGGGCATGGACGCGATCATTATCCGCCACAACATGGCCGGCGCGCCGCATATGCTCGCCCGCAACACCCAAGCCTGCGTCATTAACGCCGGGGACGGCTGCGACGAACACCCCACCCAGGGGCTGCTCGATATTTTTACCATGATCGAAAAAAAGAAGACCGTCAAAGGGAAAAAAGTCGTGATCGTCGGGGATATCGCCCACTCCCGAGTCGCTAAATCCAACATCTGGGGTTTGAATAAATTAGGGGCCGAGGTCGTGGTCGTCGGCCCACCGACCCTCATGCCGGAAGGAATTGAAAATCTTGGGGTTCGAGTCGCCTACGACCTCGACCGGGAATTAGCCGACGCCGACTTCATCAATATGCTCCGGATCCAGCGGGAAAGAATGGACAAAGGGTTTTTCCCCTCGATCGAGGAATACGCCGAGCTCTACGGCCTGAACGCCGCCAGAATGAAAAAAGCCCGGCCGGATGTCGTGGTCATGCACCCGGGACCGATCAACCGGGGGATCGAGATGACCTCGGAAGTTGCCGACGGGCCAAACACAGTGGTCTTGGAACAGGTCACCAACGGGGTTGCCGTCCGAACCGCTCTCCTTTTTCTTCTCCTTGGCGGCAAAGGCCAATAAAAAACCCGCCTCCATCCATCGGCCGGATTTCAGCGGGTCTTTTAATTTACTTTAAAGTAATCGCCTGGACCGGGCACGCTTCGGCGCAAGCGCCGTTGCCGTCGCAAGCCGCCGGCTTGGTCAGCTTAGAAACGTTATCAACCAATTCCAGCGCCTGATTCGGGCAAACATCGACACAAATACCGCATCCGGTGCAAGTCGCCTCGTCAACTACCGCTTTTTGTCCTGCCGCCATATTTATACCCCTTTCTTTATATGAAGCTCGGCCAATTTGGCCCGGACTTCCTTGATCTTTTCACCCGTTAACGGGTACAAATTAATTATAGCAAAAGCCAAACCAAAGGCAACCATCGGGATCACCGCGATCAAAGCGAAAATCCCGCCGTAAAAAGAGCGGGGCTGGGTAAAAACATAGGGGTTATAGCCGCAAAGCACAAAGACGGAACTGATGGTAAAGGATTGGATAACAATGGCAAACCTGTTAATGAACGACCGGATCCCGAAGAACAACCCTTCCCGGCGATGTCCGGTCTTGACCTCATCCTCATCGATCACGTCGGAAAGCACGACATCGGAGATCATTAAATAGCCGGCCAGCGAAGCGCCAAACAAAGCGGCGGTCAGCATGATCACGCCTGTACTGCGGCTGAACAGGAGCGGGACCAAGCTCAGCGACATGGCCCCGGCCGCCAGCATCATGGTCCGCTTGGCGCCTTTATTAACAATGATCGCCCGCCAGACGAACAACATGGGCAAAGCGACAAAAAAGGCCAGAGCAAAAAGCAGGGTCACTTCCTGCGGGCTCTTTTCCAGGACATATTTCACGTAAAAAGGGATCGAAGCGATCAGCGTAATAAAACCGAACGAGATCAGGAGATCGGCCGAAACATAGGCCAGAAAAGAACGGTCGACGAGCGTGGCCTTCAACGCGGCTAGCAGCGGCAAAGACTTTTCCCGGCTAAACTCTTTCTTTTCTTTACAGCCGAGCAGGGTTACCAGCCAGACCAGGACAATGATCACACCAAAGACCAGCCCCATGCTCCCCCAGCCGAACTTAGTAAAAAGCTGGGGCGGGATAGCGATCCCGAACAATAAGCCGAGCAGGGCAAAACCTTGCCGGAAAACATTGACCGACGATCGCTCTTTTAGGCCGCCGAACATTTCCGGGAAAAGAGCGGACCAATTAAGGACGACGACTGTATAAAAAGCGTCAAATAAACAGATCAGGGCCAGAAAATAAAGGAAGAGAAAATACGGTTCGTCCAGGCCAAAGAAGGGGGTCCGCCAAAGAAAAGCAAAGGCCAGTCCCAACGGGATGGCGCCGAGCAGGATGTAAGGGATACGGCGGCCAAAACGCGAATGGGTGGAGTCGGACAAAAAACCGGCCAGGGGATCATTGATCGCGTTCCAGATCCCGTAGATGAACATGGCGGACCCGGCCATATAGACCGGGAGCCGCATCACGTCCACGTAAAAGAATAAAATATATGTAGCAAATATCTGATACGAAAGCGACGAGGCCAAAGCTCCAAGGCTGTAGGTCAACTTTTTTAGCATTCGTTAGATATTGATCGCTTCAACCGGGCACGCGGTGGCAATGTCTTCGAGACTGCAAGTTTCGCAATCATTCTTGATCGTCTGGGCTTTGCCTTCCGCGGTCAAAGTGAATACGTCCGGGCACATATCGACGCAAACACCGCAACCGATACAAAGGGATTGATCGACTGAAACCATGGTGCTACCTCCTTGTTTTATTTAATCCCCAAAAGCTGGGAAATTTTGGGTTTCTCAAAGCCGACAATTATCTGGCCGTCTATTTCCAGGACCGGGACCCCCATCTGCTTGGACTTGCCGATCATTTCCTGGGCGGCTGCTTGGTTGACTGAAACATCAATCTCTTCAAACTGAATATTATGCTCGGTCAAAAAGGCCTTGGCCATTTTGCAATAAGGACAGGTTGGGGTTGAATAGATCTTGACGTTTGCCATGGGGAGCCTCCTTAAGCCTGGTTGATCTCGCTTAATAGTTCATTGACGTCCAACCCGTGGACTTCCGCCGCCTGAGCGATCGTTTCGCCGGAGGCAATAACGCAACCGATGCAATGCATCCCTTTGCCCATTAAAATGGCGGCAATGTGCGGTTTATGTTTTAGCGCTTCGGCAATCGTTGTTTCAGCCGTAATCTTTTCTTCCATATGATAATTATATCATACCTCTAAAAGCTCCCCAACCACTTGGTCTAGTGTTTTTTTGACCGGCAAGCTTAAGCCTTCCCCAAAATCGACCGCTAACGGCTGAACCCCCAAGACCACGATCCGCAGTTGAGGGAGCGGCTCTTTCAGATAAGCGGCAAAAGTTTTCAGGGAAAGGTCGTGCGTGGAAAAACCTTTCAAAAGGAGTTGGTCGGGCTCAAACAAAGCGGCCTCCCCCGGCTTCGCGCCAAAGTCAGCGGCGTCAACGATCAAGAGGAGTTCGGGGTTCAGGGCAATTATTTTGCCGGTGTAATTTTCCGGCGTGGTGCCGGCATCAAGCAACGGATATTTATTAAAACCTAATCGCTTCAACTCGCTGACCACCAACGGGCCAAAGCCGTCGTCTTTTCGAAGCGGGCTCCCCACGCCCATAATAACCGCCCGGCCGGAAAAAAGTGGTTTTAGCGCTACCACTGTTCGGCCAGGATCATTTCCCGGCGGCAGTTGGGACAAAGGAGGCGGAGGTGGCCGGCCCGTTTATGGGGGCTCTCCTCCGGCTTTGAAGAATAAAGCTTAAGTTCGGCGCTCCTAGCCATCATTAAGGTCGGGTTCGCGTACAACAGGGGCCCGACTTTTTTGGCCAGGAAGCGGAGGTGGTCTTCCGCTCCCAGTATATTCCCGCAATGCTCGCACAGGACCAACTTTTTCCGTGATTGGGTCGTCGCCTGCCGGCGGTCAAAGGTCGAAAGCTCATATTCGGTCGTCAGCTTGATCCCTTTTTCGGTGATGCAAGCCCGCTCGCATTGCTGGCAGTAAACGCACTGGTCCTGATGGTGGACCAAGGTCCTGGTCTTGGCCGCCAGATCGTCGGTCACTTCGATCGCCCGGGCGGGACAGACCTCCGCGCAGGCGCCGCAACCAACGCAATCCTCTTCATAATATTGCGGCTTACCGCGGAACCCGACCGGAGCCAGCGTTGGTTCATAAGGGTAACGGCTGGTATAAGGGCCAAAGAAGATCGCCTTGACCGCTTCGGCTAAGATCCGTAATTGGAACAAGCCCGGGAGTTTCATTAATTACCCCCCATTAATTTACCGTAACCGATCCCGTTGAAGATCGAAACGACGGCCGGATTGACCAAATACTGGCTGACCACTGGGACAAAAAGCCCAACCCCCAGGCACAAGAAAGCCAAAATCACGATCGGGATGAGCATGGAAAGCGGGGTCGCTTCTTTTACTTCCCCGACCGCCGGACCAAAGATCGCCCCCTTCATAAAGTTCAGGTACGAGGCCAAGGTCAAAATGCTCCCGACCGCGATAATAACCGCTAAGACAAGGTTACCCGCTTGAGCGGAAGCGATAATGATAAACATTTTACTCCAAAAGCCGTTAAACGGCGGCAGGCCGGAGATCGCCAGCGAACCGAAAATCGAAGCGGCGGAAACTATCGGCATCCGTGAAGACAGGCCGCCTAACTTGCGCAGGTCCCGGGTCCCGGTCGCCCGATCGATCGCCCCGGCGTTCAGAAAAAGAAGAGGCTTCATCAAGGCATGATTAAAGGCGTGGAAAATACCGCCCATGATCCCCAACGGCGAACCAAGGGAGATCGCGGCGATGATATTACCGATCTGGGAAATGCTGGAATAGGCCATTAAGCGCTTGATGTCTTTTTGTCCGACCGAGAGGAATCCCCCAACGATCACCGTTGTCCCGCCCAGGACCATCAGTAAAAGAGAGATCTGGTTAGTCACGCCGAAAACATTATAGAGGATCCTGACCAGGGCGTAGACCCCGAGAGTTTTAATGATGATCCCGGAAAGTAAGGCCGAGATCGGGCTGGGCGAAGAAGTGTGCGCGTCTGGCAGCCAGGCGTGGAACGGGAAAAGGGCCGCCTTCATCCCAAAACCGACCACAAAAAGGGTCAGGATTAAATTCTTGATCGCCACCGCTCCGGCCGGGAAAGCCTGGGAGACCTGAGCCAGACTAAAGGTCCCGGTCAGGCCGTAAACAAACCCGATGCTAAGCAGGATAAAAAGCGAAGCGATCTCTCCCAGCACGAAATATTTAAAAGCCGCTTCGATCTCCGCCCGCTTATTGCCAAAACCGACCAAGGCATAGGCGGCAAGGGCGCCGATCTCCAGAAAAACGAACAAGGTAAAAAAATCGCCGGTCAGGATCACGCCGTTGATCCCGGTTATCATCAATAACAGTAAGGCGAAATAGTTATCCCGATTAGCGAATTTCTTCATATAGTCGATCGAGTAGATCGCGACCATCCAGGCGACAAAATTCGCGACCAGGAGATGAATGTGACTTAAACCGTCGAGGATCAAAAGGTTCCCCCCCGGCGAGAGCCAGCCGGAAATATTAAAAAGCAGGACCGTATTAAACGGCCGGAAAAAGTAAAGCGCTAAGGCGCTCGCAAAAAGATAAACGGTCGCGACGTTCGCCAAAGTGACCGCCCCCGGTTTCTTTTGCCAGGAAAGGAACATGATCGCCAGCGCGGCAACCAGCGGCACGACAATAAAGGCCGGCAAGAACAAAGTCATCCGTTTAACTCCTTCATTTTTTCCGCGTCTAAGGATTGGAAAACAGCCTGAGCCCTGATCAGAAGAGCCAGGGCGATCAGCGTCACCGCCAGTACGATCAGCGCCGTTCCCCACTTTCGGTTGCCGAGCAAGACCAGGAAGAAATCGACCGCGAACTCCATCGTCAGGATCCCGATCACGATCTTGTAAAGGTTGCGTTTGACCATCACGGCATACAGCCCGATCAAAAATATAATTAAGCAACCGGCGTATTCGTACATTATTCTTGCCCCTTACTTCTCAGCATCGACAACAAGGCGATCCCGGCGACCGCGACGATCACGATCATGCCAAAGACATCAAAGGCGCGCAGGGTTTCGGCGTATTTGGTCGAGATCTCCTGCGGCGTGGGGAGAGCCTTCATTGCCGGCAGGAATAAGGACAAAGCCAGCAAAGCAAAGGCGGCCACGACGATATAACTTAACGGGTTACTGCGGGCTTCTTCGTCCTTGACGATCCCCCGGTTATTGATGATCCTTAGCAATAAATAAACGATCCCAATGACCACTCCCAGTTGAAAGACCGCGAAAAAATAAGATTGGAAGGCCAGGAAGGTGAGCGCCAGGCATCCGCCAACGCCCCCCAACGCGTACGCGCCGTAGCGCAGGTTGCGGCTTTCCACCGCGACCAAAGCACAAATGATCGCTACAACTATTATACTCAGTATCATGTATCGCTCCCTATCGAAAAAGGATCAACGCCACGAACGCGAACCCGGCCAGCAGCCAGGCGACATAGTTTTGGACAAAACCATTATGCCAACCGCGGACCAAGCTAGACAACCATTTAACCGCGAAAACTGTCGAGTCATATAAGCTGAACCGCTCACTCAGACGGTAAAGCGGCTCTAGCCCTTCGGTCTCTTTGATCGTGTTATAAAACTCGACCCCGGTCACCCGGGTAGCGGCTTCGGGGAGAACTTCGCCGCCGAGGTAGGGGGGCTTGGCAATCGCCCGGCCAACTCCCCCAAGCCAGTAGAAGATCAAACCTATTACCAGTCCGCCAAAGATCAAGAGCGCCGCCCCTTCAGAGTTCCATTGGCCGTGAAGAGTCAATCCCGGCACCGCCGGCAAGACCAGGTATTTAAGCGGCAAGTTGAACGCAAAGATCCCAAACAAAACGCAAAGAACGGCAATTATCCCCATTGGGACGAGCATGCTCCAGTGGACTTCCACCGCCTCGGTCCGGTTCTCGCTGGAAGTTAGAAAAACCGCGTGGATAATCTTTACGAAACTAGCCAAAGTCAGGGCGCTGCCGAACATCGCCGCCGCCAGCCAGACAAAGCCCCAATTGCCAAGGTCAAGCAAGCCAAGATAGATCAACCATTTTGAGGCGAAGCCGTTGAACGGCGGCACGCCGGAGATCGACAAGGCGGCGATCAGGGCAAAGGCAAAGGTCCAGGGCATCGTTTTCGCCAGCCCGCCTAATTTTCGCAGATCGTCCGTCCCCGTCTGCCGCTCAACCGAACCGGCGATCAGGAAAAGCAAGTTTTTATACAAGGCGTTGTTGATCAGATGAAAGAGCCCGCCGGCCATGGCGACCGGAATGCCGCTGCCGATCCCAAGGATCATGTAGCCGACCTGGGAAACGGCATGGAACGACAAAAGTTTCTTCATGTTGTGTTGGACCAAAGCGGCCATAACCCCAAAAAGGATGGTCACTGAACCGATCAACATTAAAGTTATGGATAACAAAGAGTTCGGGACCATTACATAGACGTCGAGACAAAGCCGGGCCAGCAAATAGATGCCGACCAGTTTATCCAGCGAGGCGGGGAGAAAAGCCATGACCGTGGCGGGGGAGCTTTCAGCCGCCGCCGGGATCCAAAAATGAAACGGGACCACGCCGGTCTTGGCCATGATACCGACCAAGAGAAAAAGAAAAGAAAGAACGGCAACCCAGCTGGTCAACTGGACCTTGACCGCCCCGATCAGCGGAGTGACCGTCAAGGCGGAGAGCAAACCAAGTCCGCAAAGCATTAGGGCGTCGGCCCCGCCAACCAAGAGCAGCGTCTTTTTTGCCGCTTCCGCTCCCCGTTCGGCATCGATCCCAATTAATAAATATAGGAGTACGCCAAGCGCGCCCCAAAAAAAGATCATCAGGATAAAATTAGCCGCGAAGAAAAGTCCCGCCGACAGGCCAAGCGACATTATGATGTAAGAGTAATATTCGTTCAGGCGGGGCCGGCCGTTCATATAAACCAGCGAATAGACACTGACCAGTAGCGTTAAAAGCGCCGCCAGGACAAAGATCGCGCTCCCCAGAAAATTATATTGCAGGTCAAGACCGGAGAGCAGCGCCCCCGGATTAAAGTAAATCGCCAGCGCCAAGCCAAAGGTAATCGCCGCTCCGGCCACGGCGACCCAGCCGGCAAAACGGCGGGCCGGCAGACAAAACAATCCGGCCACTATCGGTATTCCTAAAGCGGCAAGCAGCATTAGCAACTCCTTCTGATCTCTTCCGTCCGTTCTTGGCTCAGTCTGACCAGCTCTTCGCCGGTCAGCAATAGTCGGTTATTTTGAACGTCGATCGCCGCCATCTTTTCAGTGCAACAATAGCAGGGATCGACCGCCGCCGTAATCAACGCGGCATCGGAGATCTTCTGGCCAATGACGGTTTTCTTAAAAGACGGCACGTTCATGAAGGACGGCGCCCGGATCTTATGCCGCTCCGGGTTATTGCTCCCGTTGGAACGGCAATAGTGAATGACCTCGCCGCGCGGCGCTTCGTGTAAACCGATCCCCTCGCCGCTCCCAACTTCCCGGACTTCAACTTCGATCGGTCCGGGCGAAAGTTTCTTGAGCGACTGGCGAATGATCTTCACTGATTCCAGGATCTCCAGTAAGCGGACCACCGCCCGCGAGTATACATCCCCGTCCTGCAGGACGATTTTCTCAAACTCAACTTCCCGATAATTCGCGTAAGGAAAATCTTTTCTGGTATCGATCGCTAATCCCGAGCCTCTGGCGACCGGACCAACAACTCCGAGATCGATCGCGTCTTGTTTTGACAAAGTTCCGACATTTTTCAAGCGGGCGTGAATGACCGGGTCTTCGGCGACTGATTTGTAAAGCATGCCCACAAATTTTTCGACGCCGCTGATCGCCTCATGCAAACCAGGCAGGTCGCCATCTTTGATATCCCGCCGCACGCCGCCGATCTTGAACATATTGTAATGATTCCGGTTGCCGGAAATGATCTCAAACATATCGAGGACCGGTTCGCGGTGTTTCCAAGCCCACATGAAAACCGTATTGTAGCCGATAAAGTGGCCGGCCAGACCGATCCAGAGCAGGTGGCTGTGGATCCGCTCCAATTCACCGATCACCATCCGGATATAAAGCGCCCGTTCCGGCACTTCGATCCCGGAAATATTCTCCACCGCCTGGGTAAAAGCGAACGGGTGGGAAGTCGAACAGATCCCGCAGATCCGCTCGACCAGAAAGACCCCCTGGTCGTAGGTCTTGTTCTCGATCAGCTTTTCCACGCCGCGGTGGTTGTAGCCGACGCGCACGTCCGCGTCGACGACCGTTTCGCCGTCGACATAAAACTTGAAGAATTCCGGTTCCTCAAGCAGCGGGTGGAACGGACCGATCGGGATAATGTTTTCTTTAACCATTGTTCGCTCCCGGCAATTCATTTTCCGATTCATAGGTTTTCTTCCGGAGCGGGTATTCCCCCGCCGGCCAGTCGTCCGGCAAGAGAAGCTTTTCGAGCCGCGGGTGGCCGACAAAGAAAACGCCGAACATCTCGTGGATCTCCCGCTCGATCCAGTCGGCGGCCGGAATAATGTCGGTTAGGGAACCGATCGCCGGTTCCGGTTTTTCGACCAGGACCCGAACTGAAATTAGGATCCCCTCATGATTAACCGCCAAATGGTAAAGGAGCTCGATCCCGGAGCGCTGGTCGACCGCGGTTATGGTCGAGAGCCGCCCCCCTAACTCGGTATAAATGTAGCCGACAATATCGCGCAGACGATCCTGGCTGGTAGTAAGGTATAAACGCCCGCCCGCTTTTTCCTGTATTTCAATATTATTTA
>Ga0265297_10003373_pt1 | contig 29120 bp, 28 predicted proteins | sample Munlanlwell13791_FD_192502 | JGI IMG/M metagenome (GOLD analysis project Ga0265297, IMG submission 192502) | Leachate microbial communities from a municipal landfill in Southern Ontario, Canada - Leachate well 137-91 | ecosystem: Engineered > Solid waste > Landfill > Unclassified | place...
CGTGAAATTATCGAAACCGTTGCCGAATATGTCCGCCATCACCGGAAAGAAAATGTGGAGATCGAGGCGGAGGTCATGTTGATGGGCAAGCGGGGACGGGACATCATGTTCCGGCACGGCCATGAAGTAGTGGCGGAATTCACCAAGGTGGACGTCGCCACCCGCGTCTCTGAAGTCACCCCGCTGGCCAAGATGGCTGTGGCGGATTATATCGCCGGCCGGTATGATAAGGTAGTGGTGGCGTATACTGACTATTATTCCGCCATCAAACAGACGCCCCGCATCAAACGGTTATTGCCGATCGGACACGAAGACGATGAATTAGGAGCGATCGCCGGGACACGGGCGGATAAGAATACCAATTTTGATTTTGAATACCTCTTCGAACCGTCAGCTGACGTCGTGCTGGACCAGATGCTTGAACGGCTGATTGAACTCCAGTTATATCAGGCTTTGCTTGAATCAAATGCGTCAGAACATTCGGCCAGGATGATGTCCATGCGTAACGCTTCTGAGGCGGCTTCCGACATGATCCGCGACCTGACATTGTCATTCAACCAGGCCCGCCAGCAGGTGATTACTTCAGAATTGGCCGATATTTCTTCGGGTAGCGCCGCCGTTTCCTAAAATTATTATCAATCATTAATTATAATTTTTACACGTATGTCACACAGCAAAGGAGTCATTTCCCAGATTATCGGCCCAGTGGTCGACGTAAAATTTGAAAAAGATTTGCCGGGTACCTACGACGCCCTGGTGGTGGAGCGTGGCACTGGCCCGACCGCCCGGCAGATCGTATTGGAGGTCCAGCAGCAGTTGGAAGGCAATACGGTCCGGGCCGTGGCCATGGATTCTACTGACGGGCTGTCTCGCGGCATGCCGGTCACCAATAACGGGGCGCCGATATCCGTCCCGGTCGGCAAAGAAACGCTTGGCCGAATGGTTAATTTATTGGGCGAACCGCTGGACGAAGGCAAGCCGGTCGCTTCAAAAAAACGTTACCCGATTCACCGTTTGGCTCCGTCATTTGATGACCAATCCACCAGTACGGAAATCCTGGAAACAGGCATCAAAGTCATTGATTTGATATGCCCGATCGTCAAAGGCGGTAAAGTCGGCTTGTTCGGGGGAGCTGGCGTGGGCAAGACGGTCATCATCCAGGAACTGATCCGCAATATTGCCGAGGAACACGGCGGTTTTTCCGTATTTGCCGGCGTCGGTGAACGTACACGCGAGGGTAATGACCTTTATCATGAAATGAAGGGTTCGGGTGTTTTACAGAAGACATCATTAGTCTTCGGCCAGATGAATGAACCGCCGGGGGCCCGCGCTCGGGTCGCTTTGACCGGCCTGGCCATGGCTGAATATTTCCGTGATGAGGAAAAGCAGGATGTGCTGTTTTTTATCGACAATATTTTCCGGTTTACCCAGGCCGGTTCTGAAGTTTCGGCCTTGCTCGGCCGCATCCCATCAGCTGTCGGCTACCAGCCGACATTGGCCACGGAAATGGGTGAACTTCAGGAGCGCATCACTTCCACCAAGCACGGTTCCATTACTTCAGTCCAGGCCGTCTATGTGCCGGCCGATGACCTGACCGATCCGGCTCCGGCGACTACTTTTTCTCATCTCGATTCCACCGTCGTGTTGTCACGCGCCTTATCAGAACTCGGTATCTATCCAGCTGTTGACCCGTTGGATTCAACTTCAACAATTTTGGAGCCGGCGATCGTCGGCCAGGAACATTATGAAACTGCCCGCGAGGTGCAGAAGATTCTCCAGCGGTATAAAGATTTACAGGATATCATCGCCATCTTAGGCATGGAGGATCTGTCGGATGAGGACAAGCAGACGGTCAACCGGGCCCGTAAAATACAACGTTTTCTCTCTCAGCCGATGTTTGTGGCGGAAACGTTTACCGGTACGGCAGGAAAATACGTGTCGCTCAAAGACACGATCAGGAGTTTCAGGGAAATCTTGGCCGGTAAATATGACAGCGTGCCTGAGCAGGCTTTTTACATGAAAGGCAGCATCGAGGAAGTCAAAGCCAGTTAATTTGTTGGTATTAGTGGTTGCGTGGCCCGTATCGTTTCACGATAAAGTCTGCGGCTTGACGGGGCTCAACCGTTAACGATAACGGTACGAGCGGCTATAACTATAACTCAAACGAGAACGCATTATGACTGACAAGATCAAATTTCAAATAACCACTCCGGAGCGCGTCGTCTATGAAGACGAGGTTGATGAGGTTGTGCTGCCGACGCTGCAGGGGGAAATCGGTATTTTGCCGCATCATATTCCGCTCGTGTCACTTTTGTCCGTCGGTGAGATCCGCATAAAAAAAGGCAGCGAAACCGTGTATATGGCCGTATCGGGCGGGTTTCTCCAGGTAAAGCCCAACCAGGTAACCGTCCTGGCTGATACTGCCGAGCGGGAGGATGAGATTGACGAGAAGCGGGCAGAAGAAGCGCGTCAGCGTGCCCATGAGCTCCTGAACAAGAAGCGTGCGGATGCTACGGATTTTGCCGCCGTTTCGGCTAAGCTGGAAAAGGAACTGGCCCGCCTGAAAGTAGCCCGCCGGCGTCGCCGTCAGCCGCGGTACGGCCCGTCAAGCGGTTTACAGAAGGAGTAGGGAGGGAGGTAATTTGTAATAAGTAACATAAACGTATGTCACACACGTGCAAGGCTTTAGTCATCAACTGTATGGATTTTCGTTTCCATAGCGCAATCCGTAATTTTCTCGTTTCTCTCGGCCTGAAAGATCAGTATGACCTGGTCAGTGTGGCCGGTGTTTCAAAATATATCGTTGATAAGGATCCGATCGGTTCCGCGGTAATCATCAAGCAGATTGAACTGTCGCAGAAATTACACAGCATTTCCGACGTATATCTGATCCACCACATGGATTGCGGCGCGTACGGCGGCCATGCGGCGTTCGCCAATGAGCAGGCCGAACGTGATAAACAGCTGCAGGATATGGCCGCGACCACGGAGTTGCTTTCGAAAAAGTTTCCGCAGTTACAGGTAAAGAAAGTGTTGGCCAGGATTGAGGCATCACCGTCTGGAAATAAGATCGATTTCGAGGTTATCGGATAAAACGGAATTATAAAAAAATGCCTGGTTTTTGGGCATTTTTTGTTACAGTTTTTTAGGTAGGCTTGACATTTTGTATGAATTGGAGTAGACTTCTGCAATTAAACAAAGACAAACAACGCAACTTGAAAGGGATATCATGAATTATGACGTTAATGCGGTTCAGGAAGAACTGAAAACCGTTGACCGGCTCATTGCCGAGAAGTGCCTCCAGCGCATGCGGCTGGACCGGGCGGCCAATCTGGCAGAAAAGGGATTGACGGGCTTTGCTTGCGCAGACGGCCTGTATCACCAGACCACGGCGGACTGCTGTTCGTCCATCCATTGGGTCCAGCACCTGCTCCAGTTGAACGGGACCGGATTTTTACTCGGTCTGGATTCTGATCAGTTTGAGGGTGAAAAAAGCGAATACCTCAGGTGTGCGCAGTTTGCCCTGATCTACGACTTGAAGGTCGCGTATCACAAACTGAAGAAGGGAAGCTCGGTTATCGTGCTCTCGCACGCGCCGAACTGCGGCCAGCGTGTGGATTTCGGGATCAGTCTCGCGGAGATGATGCTGGCCACGCACCGGGCACATGACCGTGTCGTCGCCGAACTCGGCATCGACCATAACGTGGTCATCCCGGCGCTGATGGTCGACCGCACCTATGGGACGTTCGGACCCGGACCCAAGGAGGTCGAACTGTACGTCATCAAGCATGAATTGGTGCGGCACTACGCTGCATAAATTAGTAGGATAACGTTCTCCGTATGACAGGGGAGTCCGTATGGACAACCCTGTTTTTTTAATTATTTTTTTAGTAAAAAAAGAGAGCCCCGTGGAGTGTAGATAAAAATCGATGTTGTGGGGGCTCTTTGGTCTGGATATATGGAGGATGTAGCGTAACGCTACGGATTGTCTGTGGTTGGTTGTTGGAAGGTGCGGATGTTTATGTTAGTTGTGATTACAGTATACCATGCTAATACTGCCGGTCAATGTTTTTTCCGGTGTATAAGTAATAATTTTTTCTTGGCTAAGGCAAGCGGAAAGGCATTTTTATCTAAACTTTTTATACATGAAGCAGGTAATTATTAAAACTGAGCACCCAGTATAGAATTGACGAGGGGGGGTATATTTGTAATACTAAATTTGCAAAAACAACATAAAATGACGACTTAGGACTAAGCCAATAATCCCCATTTTTTATTGTGTATGAAAAGGATGGACTTACAACATACTAAATGGCACGGTAATATTTGCACCATCGATAAGTTGGCGAAATATATCCGTTTGCGTCCGGCAGAGCGACGAGTCATGGAGCAGGTGGTGAAGCTGCATCCCATGCTGATCACGAAATATTATCTGTCCCTGATCAATCGGCGTGATCCACATGACCCGATCCGCAAGATGATCGTGCCTTCCCCCGAAGAAATCAATCTGGAAGGTGTTTATGATACCAGTGGGGAAGCGCGAAACACCAAGCTGCCCGGCTTGCAGCACAAATACCGGCAAACTGCTTTGATACTTTCCACTAACCGTTGTGCGGCGTACTGTCGGTTTTGTTTTCGCAAGCGGCTGGTCGGACTGCCCAGTACTGAGATTTTACGTTTGTTCAATAACGCAGCCGAATACATAAAAAAACATCATGAGATAAATAACGTGCTTATTAGCGGTGGTGACCCGTTTATCCTGCCGACCCGGGTGTTGTCGAAGTTTTTGGAAAAACTTTCACCGATCAAACACCTTGATTTTATCCGGTTCGGCACCCGGACGCCCGTTGCTTTCCCGCGGCGGATTCTCCGCGATCCTTCGCTGCCAAAATTATTGAAAAAATATTCCAAGAAAAACCGGCGGATGTACGTGGTGACACATTTCAACCATCCTAGGGAAATCACGCCGATGTCAATCGCGGCTGTGGACACCCTGCTGAAGTCCGGAGTCATCGTCAATAACCAGACCGTGCTCATGAAAGGAGTCAATGATAGTCCAAAAGTACTGGCTGAGTTACTAAGCAGGCTTGTGGGTATAGGCGTGAATCCGTATTACGTTTTCCAATGCCGGCCGGTCCGTCGGGTGAAGCACCATTTTCAAGTGCCGTTTGTCAGAGCCGTGCCGATAGTTGAGGGGGCTCGCCGCCTGTTAAACGGCCATAGCAAACGGTTTAAGTACTGTATGTCGCACCGGACCGGCAAGATCGAGATCATCGGCATCGTCGGAAAACATTTGCTGCTAAAATATCATCAGGCCAAGAACCCGCGCGACTTGAACCGGATATTCACAAGGCGTCTGGCGCCGCAGGCTGGCTGGCTGGATTAGCTGAAATAATGAGTATTTTCGCATAAAAAAATCCCGACGCGAGGTAACGTCGGGAGATGAAGAGCCGGCTGGAATACTTAGAATGAAACGCCGATGCCACCGGACCAGCTGCGGGTGTTCTGGCGGATGACTTTGGTGTCCCTGTACATTGAGTTTGAACTGAACGAATAGTACGGTTGGCTATACGTGACGTAGGCAAAGAACTGTTTGAGGACGTTGGCGTGGTCGATGATCGGCGTGCCCAGTTGCAGGCTGACGAACGTGCAGTGCTCGTACAACCGGCCTATGCTGAACGATTTCCAGTCCTCGTCACTGCTCCACCGGTCGTATCCGTTTTCGGTGGTGAGCGTGAAACCGGTCAGGTCGTAGACCCCGCCGGCCTGGATGCGGAAAAGGAATCGGCGGACCGGTTCGATCCAGGGCGTGGACAGGGCGGCGTTCACCGAGACCTGGAAGGGCTTGATGCCCAGCTGATACCAGCGTAAGGACGTACCGTAGCCACGGTCCGCGTCGCCGTATTGGTTCTGCTGGTAGCGCTGATCAGAGTTGATGGTCCCTTCGTCTTTTGAGTGCAGTGAAACGGCAGTCCCGATGCAGAAGTATTCTGCCGGGTAATAGCGTCCGCTGAAATCAATGCAGGTGGACCGATGCAGGTGCAGGGTAGTATCGCGCAATGGACTGTTGGCTATGGAATCGTACCGAAGGTAGCCGTCGTCCGGATGCAGAGGCACCGAACGGGGCTCGAGCGGGAAATGCGACACGGTAAAAAGCGGGTCCTGGCGGAAACTGAGTGTCAGTTCAAAGTGCGCCATGCCTTTGTCCGGTTGGGCGGCTGCTAGTCCGGGGATCAGCGTCCCCAGCAGGATGAGCGTCAGGCTAATGATCAGAAAGTTTGTATGTTCCCTCATGGCGTCCTCCTTGGGGTTGAGGGGTTTGTGTTGTCAAATTACGGATTTGTCAGTCCGTTACTTTATCAAATTGGTTACAATGATGTCAATTATTGGAACCGCCCTTTTTATATTGCGTAAAAATTGGTAAAATACCGGTATGGCATTATCGGTTTCATTGAATGAACAACAAAAACGTGCAGTCACCTTCGGTGACGGGCCGTTGTTGATCGTGGCTGGCGCTGGTACCGGTAAAACGACGGTCGTTACGCAGCGCATTGCCTGGCTGATACTGGAAAAGAAGATCCCGACTGACGACGTATTGGCCCTGACGTTTACCGAGAAGGCCGCGGCGGAAATGGAAGAACGCATTGATGTCTTGATGCCGTACGGTTACGTTGATTTATGGGTCTCCACATTCCATGGATTTTGCGAACGGGTACTGAAAGATAACGCCTTGGAAATCGGTTTGCCACCGGATTTTAAACTGCTGAATACCACGGCGCAAGCCTTACTCGTCCATAAAAATTTTGATAAGTTTGACCTAGATTATTACCGGCCATTGGGCAACCCGACCAAGTTTGTCCAGGCCCTGATCAAGCATTTTACCCGGGCCAAGGACGAAAGCGTCCTGCCGGAAGATTATTTGAAATATGCTGACACGTTGAAATTGGACCGCGACCAGCAGGAGTTCATCAAAAAAAGGGGGACAGAGGACAGAGAGGTCTCAGAGGCACAGCGCATCGCCGAGATCGCCAACGCCTATCATACCTATCAGCAATTATTATTGGATAATAGCGCTTTGGATTTTGGCGATTTGATTTTATATACCATTAGATTATTCAAGGAGCGGCCACGTGTCCTGAAAAAATATCAGGAACAGTTCAAGTACGTCTTAGTTGACGAATTTCAGGATACCAACTACGCGCAATATGAACTGGTGAAACTTTTATCAGCTCCGAAAAACAACCTGACCGTCGTCGGGGATGATGATCAGTCAATCTATAAATTCCGTGGCGCGGCTATTTCCAACATCTTGGAGTTCAAGAAAGACTTTCCGGATTCGCAGGAGATCGTCCTGACCGAGAATTACCGCACCAAACAGAACATCCTGGACATGTCGTACAAGTTTATCAAGCAGAATGACCCGAACCGTCTGGAGTACCAGCTGTCCAAGGGGAAAGTGGACAAGAAAGGCGCCCCGCTGAAAACTAAGGTTTCCAAACAGTTGAAAAGCACGCGCGGCGATAACGGTGTCATTGAATATTTGCAGTTTAACTCATACTTGGAGGAAGCGTCGGGTGTAGTGAAAAAGATTCTCGAACTGAAGAAGAAAGATAAAAAGCTCGCCTGGAGCGATTTCGCTGTCCTCATCCGGGCTAATAGTTACGCCCAGGATTTCATCGCTGCATTGTCACGGTATGACATCCCGCACCAGTTTTTGGCTTCGTCTGGTCTATATTCCATGCCTGAAATTATGGATGTCGTCGCGTACCTGAAATTGCTGGATAATTATCATGAGAATTCGGCCATGTGGCGGGTGCTGAATTTCCCGCATTGGCAACTTCCCGTAAAAGATTTAATGACCTTATCCCGTTACGCCAATCAAAAAAGCCTGTCGCTGTACGAAACATTGCAGAAGACGCGGAGCATTTCCGGCTTGTCGGACGGGCTGCACCAGCATTTGGAAAAAGTACTGGGGTACGTCCATGAGCATACGCAGATTGCCCGGGATCGGGGTGTCTTGCCGGCCGCATTGCATTTCATGCGCGACACCGGTTACCTGAAAAGCCTGACCGAACACGAGAGCGCGGACAATCTGGAAAAGATCGTGCACTTGAACCAGTTCTTCCGGGAGATTGAGGCGTTTGAGGGCACGCATGAGGACAAATCCGTGCAGAACTTTTTGTCCGAGCTGGAGCAGGCGCAAGAAGCGGGGGACGAGGGTTCGCTGGCCAAGCCGTGGGAAGAGGGGCCGGAGGCGGTAAAGATCATGACCGTCCACGGTGCCAAAGGATTGGAATTTCCTTATGTGTTTATCGTTAATCTGGTCGACAAGCGCTTTCCCTCCATCGAACGGAAAGAGCCGATCGAATTGCCCGATGCGTTAATCAAGGAAATCATCCCGGAAGGGGACATCCACCTGCAGGAGGAGCGCCGGCTGTTTTACGTGGCTATGACCCGGGCGCGGGACGGCCTGCATTTCACTTCGGCTGAGGATTATGGCGGTACGCGCCGGAAAAAAGCATCACGCTTTTTGGTTGAGCTTGGATTCGTGGACAAGCAGGAAAAGCCGGCGTTGGATTTAGTGGAGCACCTCCAGCCGGCGCAGATTTCGCAAAAAGAGATCGATGACCTGACGTTCCTGCGCCAGGCCATCCCGGAAAAAGCCAGCTACACCCAACTGAAAGCGTTCGAGACCTGCCCCAAGCAGTTCAAGTACGCGCATATTTTGCGACTGCCCGTCGAGGGCCGGCACACGTTCAGCTTCGGCAAATCGATCCATAATACCCTGTACCAGTTTTTCAAACAGATAAAAGAAGTTGCCGGCACAACGCAGGGAGATCTGTTCGGTGCCCAGAAGGAAAAGAAATTTATCCCGACACTGAAAGACCTCTTGAAGATCTACGACGCGGAGTGGCTCGACGACTGGTATCTTTCTAAGCAACACAAGGACGAGTATTATGAAAAAGGCAAAAAATTATTGACCACGTTTTTTGAGCAGAACGACGGGAAATGGCCGACGCCATTATATTTAGAACAGCAGTTCAATCTAAAGCTCGGTGAGCATACGTTCAAAGGCGTCATCGACCGCGTGGATAGCGCGTTGCCCGAAGCAAATGGCACGTCGCAATCAGCTAGTAGCGCGTTGCATGTTGCGCGTAAGAATTCAGATGTTGCGAGCCAAGAGCTACAAGCTGCCGGTCAAAAGGTTGAGCTTATTGATTATAAAACAGGACAGATGCCCAAGGGAGGGAAGCTTGGCCCGGATGAAAAGGAGCAGCTGTTGATTTACGATTTAGCGGCCAGGGAAGTCATGAAGCTGAAGCCGGTCCAGCTGTCCTATTATTATCTCGAGGCAAATAAAAAGCTGTCATTCAGCGCGGACGAGTCAGAGGCGCAAAAAATGAAGGAAAATCTCATTGCGAAGATTAAGGCCATTCGTTCCAGCGATTTCCAGCCAACGCCGGGGTTCTGGTGCCAGTCGTGCGACTTTAGAGACATCTGTGAGGATAGATGGAGGGGGTAGCATCATATGAAAGTCATTTCTCTGGCCAAAACTGGGAATAACGTCCGAAAAATATTCAAAGGTATACCGCCGGAAGATTTTGCATATACGTACGGCGGCACATTTGCCGTGTGCGACGGCGTAACTTTGCTGCATTATCATCCGTATCCAAATCCGTCACCGGCCGCACGGGTCGCCCGGATTGCGGCGAAAACCCTGGTCAGATCAATGCGTTCCCGGTTTAAGGGCGTTCATACGGTAAGGCAGGCGTTTATTAAGGCGAATGCGGCAGTTGGGGAATACAACCGCCGGATCGGGCTCACGCCGAGGACCGTTAATTTTTTGACGAAGCAATACGCCGCAACCGTCTGTGCTTACGGGCGTGTGAAGGGTGGCATCCTGTATTGGGGCCAGTTGAACGATTGCGGCATGATGGTCATCGATATGAAAGGGAATATCGTCATCAATAAAATGCTGGACCGGGGACCGGTCGATGCATATGTAAAATTTATACGGCGGGTGCGCGGGTTTACCGAGTTGAGTCCGGAAGAACACCGGTACTTCCGCAAAGAGGTGGTGAATAATACCCGGCTGTTTTTTCGGGGGGAACGGATACGCTGGGGAGTGATGACCGGCGAGACTCGGGCTGCCTTGTTTTTGCAGGCCGGACGCATACGGCTTCAACCGGGCTGGAATGTCGTTGTGTATTCCGACGGCATGATCCCGCTGCTCGGTTTGCCGGCATTCCGTAAGCTTATCAGCCGCCATGCGTCGCAGAAGGAACTGGTTTCGTTCATGAAAAGGAAAGAGCGCGCCGGGAGACCGTATCGAAGCGAGCGGACCATGATCGTAGCCGCATCCTGTTAGTGGATGAGGATTGCTTTTTCCGACAAACTGAGAGACAATTAACGTGTTAGCATAGTTTTGTTTATTTATATTTTAATTATATTCAATCTATGCGTAATCAAAGGGGGATAGCTATTGTTCCGTTGGTCATCATCATCGTGGTCATCGCCGCTTTGGGCGTGGGCGGGTACGTGTGGTTTACCCAGAAGGACGATAGTACAACGACGAATACGACGCCGACCACTACCAATTCGATAGTATCCAACGTTGATCCGAACAGTTTTGTGGACAAGCTGGATATCCCTACGGCCCAGGCATCGGAATTCGCTACGTATCAGCCCGTTACCGTTTCGGTGACGCCGCAGGTGCCGGCATATACGGTGACCGACGATTTCTCCAATGTCAACAACAAGGATCAGGTTACCTTCCTTTTGGCTTATCCGGACGCGAAAGCTAAACTGTTGCAGAACGGATTTGTCGTCTATCCCGGATACCATGACGAGTATTACTCACTTTATGAGCGTCATCGATATCAGTATACGCCGTCATTCGTAACCGTTGACTCGATGATGCATACGTACCACTTATTGTTTGATTATCTGTTGCGCCAGGCGGAGGAGAATTTTTTGATCGGCAAGCTGACCGACCTTAATGTGTCGATGCTGGCCGGAGCGCAAGCACAGTATGACCAGCTTAAAGGTACGGAGTGGGAGAATGCGGCCAAGCGCGACCTGGCTTTTTTAAGCGTCGGCAGCGTTTTGCTGGACCCATCAGTGGCCGTGCCATCTGACGTGAAAAGCCTGGTCAGCCAGGAATTGGCCCTCATCAATGCCCATGACGGCATCCATACAGCGGTAATCATGAATCTGGGCGTAACCGATGATACATTCTATGACACTCCGCAGGGCCCGTTGCCGCTGGATAAATTGAAAGAAGATTATTCGCAATACATACCCCGCGGCCATTATGACCGGAGCGACCAGCTGAAAAATTATTTCAAATCAATGATGTGGTACGGACGGATGACATTCCGCATGAAGAGTGACGATGAAATCCGTTCAGCCATGCTGATAACTTTATTGCTCAAGGATGCCCAGCGGCAGAACATGTGGGAATCCATTTATGAACCGACCAATTTTTTCGTGGGCAAGAGCGATGACATCACCTACCGCGATTTTTCTGTATTGCTTGGAGATACCTATGGGGCATCAATAGAATTGGCTTCGCTGCCGACTAACACAGCCGCTTTTACGACTCTTAAGCAGGGCGCAGCCGGTCTGGAGCCACCGGAGATAAATTCAATCCCGATTTTCCAGTCATCCATCCAGCCGGACCGGGATGCGGAAATTACCGGGTTCCGGTTCATGGGTCAGCGCTTCACCATCGACGCCTCGATTATGCAGCGTCTGGTGTGTCGCGATGTCGGAAACCAACACGGGACCATGGAATGCGGCGGAACTGTTCCGGATTCCCGCATGGTGCCTTCAGGATTGGATATTCCTGCGGCTATGGGTTCGCAGGAAGCGTATAATATACTCGATGTCGATGGAGCCACTAAATATTTGCGGTACCCGGAAAACATGAAGCTGCTCCAAGATTATTTAGACGGATTGGACACGTCCGTCTGGACGCAAAACCTGTATTGGGGGTGGCTGTATGCCCTGAAGCCGCTTGTCGAACCGGCTACTGCTGGGTATCCCGCGTTCATGCAGAACCAGGCGTGGGCACGTAAGGAGCTGCAGACATATCTGGGTAGCTGGACTGAACTGAAACATGACACGATTTTATACGCGAAGCAGGTGTACGCCGAACTCGGCGGCGGACCGCCGCCGCAGTACGACGACCGCGGGTATGTGGAGCCGTATCCTGACGTTTTTGCCCGATTGGCCGTACTCACCAAAATGACCCGCGAGGGTTTGGACCAGCGTGATTTGATCAGCGACGGTATGCAAGAAAACCTGAAAAACATGGAGACGCTGTCATTGTCGCTGAAAATGATCGCCGAAAAAGAGCTCAATAACGTGTCCCGGACAGCGGAAGAATATGAGCTGATCCGGTCTTACGGCGGACAATTGGAGCATTTCTGGCTGGCGGTGAACCAAGCTGACATGGACGCTAGCGGCCAGACGCAGGATGAATATTTGAACAACAATCCGGCGCCAATCGTGGCCGATGTGGCGACCGACCCGAACGGATTCGCGCTGGAAGAGGCGACCGGTAAGATTGACACTGTCTTTGTGCTGGTCAATGTCGAGGGCGTGACCAAGGTGGCGCAGGGCGGCGTGTATTCGTACTATGAATTTCTCCAGCCACTTGCCAACCGGCTGACTGATACCGCCTGGCGTGAGCTGCTGAATTCCGACCAGCGTCCGGACCGGCCGTCATGGGAGAACGCTTTTCTTTTTGTCCCGACACAGTAATGAGGCAAAGCACGGTTATTGCGATTGCGGCTGTAACCGCATTAATCATGTGCGTGGCCATCGGATTTACGCACCCAACTGTTATCAGGTTAGTGTCCGACCGCAGTCCATTTGTCGTATTTCAGCATGCGGCGATACCGCACGATGACGCTTTTACTGCCGACCTGATTGGCGACGGCAGGAAGGAATCGTTTATCCTGAAGGACGGCCGTCTGACTATCGAGCGGGACGGTACGGCGGTGTGGCGTTCGCCCTTTGATTGGTGGGTCGACCAAGCCGTCGTGGCGGATGCGGACAACGACGGCTCACCGAACCTGGTTATGTCCGTCTGGAAGTCGGGTGATTACGGCCCGTCCCGGCCATTTTGGGTAAGCGCGAACAATCCGGCGGTGAAAAATCATTTATTCGTTTTTAAATGGGAAGACGGTGCGATGCAGGCGGTGTGGCAGTCGTCGAATTTAGTCCGGCCTAATTGCAGTATAGCCTTTGCCGACGTGGACAATGATGGTCAACAGGAGTTGGTGGTGACAGAGGGGGAGTATGCCGATTCAAATGCGTGCGGCCCACGGTTCCTCGCCGTGTGGAAGTGGGACGAGTGGGGATTCACGAATTTGTGGCGTGATAGTTTCGCCTCGCATCTGCGTAAATAAAAAATGACCCACCCCCTCGTAGTTGATGAGAGTGGGTCACGCTCGATTTACTGACAGTTTTCCAGTTCGTTGATCTCGTCAATGAACGACTGGCGGACCGGCAATTGCCGAAACAACCAGAAGATGAGGAGCCCAATGCTGATGCCGATAGCCAGTGAGTCGAAGTATGCGACATGGTAGTAGATGCGCGAGCCGATCGAGGCGACGACGGCGATGCCGCCGATGTAGAGCGCATTGTACAGTCGTAAATACTGAGTCGACTCTCCTGGGAATCGGATGGCCCGCTGGGCTAAATACCATCGGCCCATGGTGAGGACGACGGATATGAATCCTACATGTCCCCACATGATCAGAAATCTTTGAGTTGAGGAAAGGTGATGGAGATCCACGCGTTCCCTCCAATGGTAGCAGAATGAACAGTTTACAAGTTCGGTATATGTTAGCATTTCGCAGATGCTTTGTCAATGCCGAATGAATAAAAAAGGCCCACCGTGAGGCAGGCCTTCATATTGTGCGAATGAGATGGGTCGACTATTTTTTCCGACCCATAATAGACAGGATCCGGACGAAAAGGTTGATCACGTCCAGGAATATTGCCACCGATGAGTCGACGGCGTTATCCAGGGTGCGCGGGAGCCGCAACGCTCTGTTCCAATCATAGATGATGTAGAAACAGAACAGGAGGGCAACCAGATAGTCAAACACGTACCAGAGGTAGTAGGCGAACGTGACGGTGCTTTTAGCGTCAGGGGGCGGCGCTTGCCAAGTCACCGGGAAAAACAGCCGGGTGACGCTGACGAGTAAGGCTACGGTCAGAGCGCCGAATAGGTAGGCTCCCCAGCTTTCTAGCGAACCCTTGAATAATATTCCGAACGCTGAAAGCGCTATCGTAACGCCACAAGTGGCCAGGAGGGCGTTCATCACGACATGAGCGTCGTATTGCGCGGTAAACGGGCCGCAGATGGCGCCCATGCCCAGTACGACCATATTGTATCCGGCGAAAGACCAGAACCAATTTTCCGTGCTGAAAGCCCAGATGATACCGACGATCGGAATGGCCAGGCCGACCAACAGGTAAGTCCAGATGTTGGTTACGTGCCATCCGAGGCAGTAATAGGCCATGATTGATGCGACCAGCATGCCATACACGGTAAATCCGCTTACTGCCGCCGTGTACGCCTGTTTTGACAGGTAGGGGACATCCCACGACTGCTTGCGTTCCCAAATACTTCTTGTCATTTCCATGAACAAGTTCTCCTTTCAGGATTGTTTCATGTTATCGAAGAGCAAATTTTCCCGTTAGTCTATTACGAATTCATTTTTTTGTCAATAAAAAGGCACATTCGAATGTAATTCGTCTGCGCCGGGTTCGTACCCTTTTCGCCGGTAACTGCCCGGGCATTTTTTCGGGCGGTGCGTTTTGTTCGGCCGACGGGACACAGGGACGCGTCCGGGCGATACAATCATACGTTTGCGGAGCTTGTCCGTCCAGCTTACTGTACACTTCCTTTATTTAAGTAGGTAAAAGTAGCACCACGCCACTTTTAGTCAAGGCGACATATTGCATTTTTCCCTGAAATGAGGGAAAATATTAATATGAGCGAATCTTTCGAGAATGGATACAAGGAGGGGACGATTGACATCGAAACCATGCCCGATGGCGGCCGTGATCTGGAATTATATGAAAAGGAATTGATGTTCAGCCGGGATGAACTGGCCGGCAAAGATGTACTGGATCTGGGGACTGGTCCTGAGTTGAAATTGGCAGAAGGGTTAAAGGCAGCAGGCGTTACTGCGCATGTCGTGTCCATGAGTCCGGATTTTTCACAGGAAAAGCACCGGGAGCGTGCCCAAAAAGCGGCGCCGGGAAATGAGATGGTCGCTGGCCTTGGACAGCAATTACCATTCGGTGACGAGACGTTTGATGTCGTGCTGGCAAACCACGTCGTCCAGCATCTGGAGAACAGGAAGCGGTATTATCAGTTGATTATGGAAGCCGCCCGGGCGTTAAAAAAAGGCGGAAAAGCCATCATCGGGCCGATGTACGACCGGACTGGCGCTGATCCGTTGGAACAACTTAATGATAACCCCGAAGTACAGGATGCCATGGCTCGATTGCATACGGAACTTTCAATCGCCTATATCCCAAAAGACGTTAAGCCGGCATTGCGCATCGACATGGGCGGGGGCATGTACTCATCTAAACGCGTCCAGGCATTCAATATTATTATCACGAAAGTAGCGGAAGTTGAGGAATCTAGCAGATAAAGAATTTTCAAAAATATAATTATGCGCACACTCATCGGAATCGTCATCGTTCTCGTCGGATTACAATTACTACTTTCTTCAATGGACGTGGCAAACGTTCCGTCACTTGGGGACTGGTGGCCGGTCATCCTGATTGCCATCGGTCTGATCAGCTGGAAATCGAATCCCAGGATGTTCTTCTGGCCGGTCATCATGATTGGTCTGGGTATTATTTTTTTGCTGGAAAATTTAAATGTTTTACCGGGCAACGCCTGGAATTACGTTTGGCCTTGTATCATTATCGTGATAGGCGTTTCTATCATGACCGGACGGAAATGGGAACACTGGGGTAAGCATGAGGGTTCCGGCGAACATGTGGCATCAGTTTTTTCCGGACGTGAAGAGAGGGTAGCGGGGGAATTCAGTAAGGGCTCTGTTTCGGCCACGTTCGGCGGCACCAAGTATGATTTGCGGGGGGCAACTATTACTGATGGTGCGGAAGTTGAGGCATTCGCCTCATTTGGTGGCATTGAAATTCTTGTACCGAAGGACGTTTCGGTCCGCCTGAAAGTAACACCGATTTTTGGCGGGTCGGAAAACAAGACCAATCCTGACCCGAACGTGAAAAAGACACTGACTGTGACCGGTACGGCTATGTTCGGAGGTATTGAGGTGAAGAATTAATTTTTTAAATATAGGAACAGTATGAAGAAACTTTTATGTGTACTAGGGTTAGCTGTACTTCTTATGGTACCGGCAGCCGCGTACGGCCAGACCGAAACCATGGTGTTCGACTCGACGGACGGTTACATCGGCGCGTGCAGCTACACGGCCACGTCCACCTGGACGTTGACCCAGGACATGGACATAAGTACATTCCAGATGTGGTACTACTGGCAAGCCGGGGAAACTGAGTTGCCGATCACCGTGACAAAAGACGGCGCAGAGTTTGCGGTGTTTACGGCCACCCGGACGTCCTGCGACCCGTATCAGACATCCTGGTGCAACGCTGATTTCGCCATTAATAAGACGTTCCCGGCTGGCACGTACACGACGACCATCCCCAACGCGTACCAGTGTTTGAAACCGGGCGGTACCGGTACGGTGCGCCTGTATTCTATGGCCGCCACGTCTGATACGGATACAGGTACCGAGCCTGATTTGATCGCCACGGCCAACGCCAACACGAATGAGGCAGGCGATACTCATGCAGCTGATCTGGCTGACGACTCGGCTGTCACGCCGCTCACTACTGATGATGAAGAAGAGGGAGACGTGCTGGTCTTGTACGTCTTGATCGGCATCATAGTTGTCTTGGTGCTGGTCATAATATTTATGGGCATGAAGTGCTGTAAGAAAACGTCGCCGAAACAATAACTTTTACCACTAAAACGCCTTTCTCCCGAAGGGCGTTTTTTTATTCTTTGGTAGTTGTCGGTCCCTCATCTTGGCTGTATAGTATAATTATGGTAATACGTAGTCAGCACGTATGATACGAAAATTTTTCTTCATTTCCACGATCAGTGCCGTTATCGTGATACTGACGGCCTGTACCGTCCAACGGGCGCCCGTTTCTCTGGTGACGAACCAAAATACCAATTCGGCCGGCACGGAAAACCAAAACATCGTTGCCACTAATCAGGATTTGATAAAAAACGCCAAACCTGACGATATCACATCAGCAGCCCAACCGGATTTTATTGCTCCTATTTCGGATGCTTTGAATCGGATCACGAAAAAACCGTTCGGCATCTATGTGACGCCGGGTAATTCACCAGTCCAGCCGGAAAAATTCAGTGGCTATCATACCGGCGTTGATTTTGAGACCACAGCCGCTGAGGCTGATATTGAGGTGCCTATTACCGCGGCCTGCACCGGCACGGTACGGGTGAAGCAGCGGGTGTCTGGATATGGGGGCGTCCTGATTCAGGATTGCACGATAGATGGCCGGGCAGTTACGGTTTTATATGGTCATTTGAATATTAACGCCATAATGGCTAAAGTCGGGGATACGCTGCAGCAGAGTGATGTTATCGGCAACCTCGGTACGGGGTACAGCACTGAAACGGACGGAGAAAGGAAGCATCTTCACTTGGGCATTCATTTCGGGATAACTATAGATTATAAAGGGTATGTTAGTTCCCGTGATCAGCTTGCCGGCTGGCTGGATGCTGAAAAATACCTTTGATAAATGGTTTACTTTTTAATGTTTTCGGTATAGAGTTAAGTCATGGCCACACCATTGAAGGACCTATTAAAAGGCTCGGTGAACCAGGCCGGCATCGGCGAACAGGTCGGTGCGGCCGTGGTGTGCGTTGAGTTTGATAAGATAATTCTGGAAGTTTTGGGGGATCAGATTAAGGACAAGGTCAGGGCGTTATACGTGAAGAACGGCACCTTAACGGTTGCGGTGCTAAGCTCTGCCATAGGCCAGGAGATCAAATTACACGAGCAGGAGATATTGGAAAAACTGTCAAAAAAGGCTGAGGGCCGGGGAGTGAACCGGTTGAGATTTTTAGTCTGATTTTTTGGCTAATATTGGCCATGTAGCTTGAAAGTATTTTTTCTTGCCAGATAGCGTGAAAATTGTTAAAATAAGGGCAGGTTTTGACCCTTATTTTTTGTTAAAAACACGACAAAATGTCCTTGAAAAAGTACCTTATTTTAATGACGTCGGTTACGTTGTTTTGCTGGCTGGCCTGGCTGGTGGTGCTGTTTTATATGAATCCGGATGAGGCTGGTTTGGCAGGTTTTGCCATGTTTTACGTTAGCCTTTTTTTGGCACTGATAGGCAGTTTTTCGCTGCTGGGATTTTTCTTACGGGTTTGGTTTTCCCGCGAAACACTGATCTTCCGCCATTTGGGAGTGGCCACACGGCAGTCAATGTGGTTTTCCGCATTATTGGTGACTGCGCTGTTATTGCAGGGAGGCGGCATGCTTAAATGGTGGAGCGCGCTCCTGCTGGTTCTATTTTTAGTATTGCTTGAATTTTTTTTCATATCACGAAAAGTAGTCAGAAAATAACATGCAAGACCTGATACACAACGTAAAACAGCAAGCGCAGGCTGAACTGCAGAACGTCATGTCCAGTGACGAACTGTCTAAGTTGGAGAGGAAATTTCTCGGGCGTAAAGGAAAAGTAGCCGAGATTATGGACCGGCTGAAGAGCCTTTCCGCAGAGGAAAGACGGTCTGTGGGGCAGCTGGCGAATTCGCTGAAGCAGGAATTAGTGGAGATGTTTTCATCGGCCCGCCGGAAGTTTTCTTCCCGGGCGCTGAAAAAGGATTCCCGTCTCGACCTCACCTGGCCGGGTGAAGAGCCGTCCAGGGGCCACCTGCATCCGCTGACTCAATTTATGAGGCGGGTCGAGGATATTTTCATGTCCATGGGTTTTGAGGTGCTGGACGGTCAGGAAGTGGAAACGCCAGAATATAATTTTGATTTATTAAATATCCCAAAAGACCATCCAGCCCGGGACATGTGGGATACGTATTATTTGGAAAACGGTTTATTGTTAAGGACACACACCTCACCGATGCAGTTGCGGGCGATGGAAAAAAGGAAACCACCGGTTAGGTTGCTGATACCAGGGCGCACGTTTCGGCATGAGGCGACCGATGCCAGCCATGAATCAGTCTTCTACCAGTACGAGGGGTTAGTGATAGACAAGTGCATTTCAGCCGCCAACCTCATCGCCACGCTGAAGGATTTTTTCCAGGCGCTCTACGGCCGGGAAGTGAAAGTCCAGGCCCGTAATTCATTTTTCCCTTTTACCGAACCGTCACTGGAGATCGCCATGTCATGTTTGATCTGCGGCGGCAATGGCTGTTCTGTCTGCAAGAAAACCGGGTGGCTGGAAATGCTCGGTGCCGGTATGGTTCATCCGCAGGTGCTGAAAAACATGAGGGTTGATCCGGAAGAATATTCCGGCTTCGCCTTTGGCGGGGGACTGGAACGGTTGATGATGCTGTACCATGGGATCAATGAAATACGTTTGTTATATGGGGGGGACTTAAGGTTTTTGGAACAATTTTAATATCATGAAACTTTCACTTGACTGGCTAAACGATTTTGTAAAGCTTAAAAAAACGCCGGAGCAGCTGGCGCAAGTATTGGAGCCGGCCGGTTTTGAAGTGGAACGCATCAATACGTTTGGTCGAGGATTTGAACATGTCATCGTCGGCCAGATCAAGACGATCGTCAATCATGCGGACGCCGACAAACTGAGCGTATGCAAAGTAGACATCGGACAGGCGGAGTATTTAAACATCGTTTGCGGTGCAAAAAACATCAGGCCGGATCAGAAAGTGCCGGTAGCCATGATCGGTGCCACATTACCGGGCGGTATGGTGATCGAACGGCGGAAAATCCGCGGCATCGAATCCGAGGGCATGCTGTGCGCGCCTGACGAATTGGGCTTAGGCACTGACCATTCCGGGATCATGATATTGGACAAGGGCCTGCCGGTTGGCAAACTGTTCGGATTGGCCACCGGTCTCGAGGACACGGTGCTGGACGTGAATGTGACACCGAACCGTGCCGACTGTTATTCGGTAATAGGATTGGCCCGCGAAGTGTCTGCCGTAACTGGCCAGCCGTTCGCCCTGCCGAAAGTGAATGTCAAAGAAAGCAAGAAATTTGCCGTAAAAAAGTTGTTGTCCGTCACCGTCAAAGATAAGGAGCTGTGTCCGAAATATACCGCCCGTGTCGTTCGAAATGTGAAAGTGCGGCCGTCACCGCAATGGCTGCAGTCGCGTCTGATCGTCAGTGGATTATCGCCCATCAACAATATCGTCGATATAACGAATTATATCATGCTTGAGTACGGCCAACCGCTCCATGCGTTTGACCTTAATGTCATCCAAGGCCGGAAAATTATCGTTCGCCGGGCAGGACGTGACCAGCAGTTTGAGACGCTGGACGGAGAAAAACGTCCGGTGCCTGCTGACGCACTGATGATTTGTGACGCGAAAGACCCGATCGCCGTGGCCGGCGTGATGGGCGGGAAGAATTCGGAGATTACCCGACAGACGAAGGATATCGTTATCGAGTCGGCTATTTTCAAGTCGGTCAGCATCAGGCGCACCCGGCAGAAACTCGGCATTGTGACGGAAGCGTCTTTGCGTTTTGAAAAAGGCATCTGGACAGACCTGCCCGAACAGGCGTGCGACCGGGCGGCACAGTTATTGGTTGATATCGCCGGCGGGGAAGTCGCAACCGGCATGGTAGTCGTGTCTGCCGGGAAACCGCTTAAGGAGAAAAAAGTGAAGTTCAGCCTGACCAAGCTGAACAGCCTGATTGGCCACACATTTACTTCAGCGCAGGTAAAGCTCTATGCGGAGCGTTTGGGTTTCAAACTAGCTAAAATAACGGATGATGATTTCAGTGTTATCGTGCCGGCATGGCGCCAGGATATTTCCATTCCGGCTGACATCGCGGAAGAGGTAGGGCGTTTGTACGGATGGAGCAAAATTATGCCGAGTCCGGTATACGCAGCACTGACGCCACGGCAGCTGCCGCGGGAAAAAAAGCTTGTGCGGATGGCGAAGGATTCCTTAGTCGCGTCCGGGTTTACAGAAACACTGAACTATTCATTTTACGGGCGTACCCTAGCCGAACGTTTCGGTCTGAACTTGAAGGACCATTACCGGGTACTGAACCCACTGAATCCGGAGCAGGAATATATGCGTATCTGCCTGTTGCCGCGGCTGCATGACGTCATCCTGAAAAATTACCAGGGCAGGAAAATAATGAAAGTTTTCGAGGTTGGACGCGTGTTCGTGAAACGGCCGAAAGGCTTGCCGGAGGAGCGGACGCTGGCGTCGGCCATGGTGTACCAAAAAGAAGGCGCCGGTAAAGTCTTGCGGGGGGTGCTTGACGGCCTGGCCCGTGACCTGAACCTGGCCAATCCGATTCATGTCGTGCCGGTTGACGGGGCCTGGAGAACGGCCGACCTCAAATGCGGCCAACAGCATGTGGGCGAATACGGCGAAATACGAGTCAGCGCAGAGAAGCTGGGCGCGGCTCCCGTTTACATCACATTGGACCTGAATGTTTTAGTCGGGTTGTTCAGCGAAAAGCGTGATTTTACGCCTGTCCCGCAATTCCCCGCGGTTGAGCGTGACTTGACTTTTGTCGCTGATCCGGACACTGATTATTATCAGGTAGCGGAGACGGTTAAGAAGGCGGACGCCTTGATTAGCGCGGTGAAAGGGACAAAATATTTTACGAGTACGGAAGGAGAACGGCACATGACTTTACATATCGTGTACCAGGCGCCGGACCATACACTGGAGTCGGGCGAAGTTGAAGCTATCCAGCTGCGGATTGTTGCGGAATTGAAAAACAAGTTTGGGATGGTAATCAGGAAACAGTGATTTCACATTATAAAAATTTATTAATAATACATTTATTACCATTATGCCGAAAAAAAGCAAAACAAAGGAGGACGTGAATAAGCCCGCACAAGCAGGCGAGTACACAGCAAAACAGATTACCGTGTTGGAAGGTTTGGCGCCGGTCCGGAAGCGGCCGGGCATGTATATCGGCAATACCGCCGCCGAGGGATTGCACCACATGATCTGGGAAGTGGTGGATAATGCGATTGACGAGGCCATGTCGGGGTTTTGCAAGAATATTTCCATCGAACTCCAGCCGGACAATATGGTCAGCGTGGCTGATGATGGCCGCGGTATCCCGGTCGAGAAGCACAAGCAAACGAAAAAATCGGCACTGGAAACCGTACTGACCATCCTGCATGCCGGCGGTAAGTTTGGCGAAGGCGGATACAAGGTTTCAGGCGGTCTTCATGGTGTCGGCGTCTCAGTGGTCAACGCATTGTCGAAGTATCTGCGAGCCGAAGTAAAACGAGACGGCAAGGTATGGGCGCAGGAATACTCCCAGGGGAAAGTAAAGACCGCGGTGAAGGCAGTAGGCAAGGCCAAGCAGACGGGAACAACCATCATTTTCCAGCCGGACCCGGAAATATTCAGCGTCCTGGATTATAATTTACAGACGATTTTTGACCATCTGCGGCAGCAGGCGTACCTGACTAAAGGCACCAGGATAACCGTCATTGACCGGCGGACGACGAAGCGCGGCGAGACGCCGTTTACGTACGTCTTTTATTTTGAAGGCGGAATCGCGTCCTATGTCCAGCACCTGAACGCGCATAAATCCGCCAAACATCAGTCCACGTTTTATGCGGAAAAGGAAATCAATGATCTCAAGGTGGAAGTGGCGTTGCGGTATACGGAAGAGTATAAGGAGACTATTTTCAGTTTTGCCAACAACATTTTTACTACAGAAGGCGGGATGCATTTGACCGGCTTCCGGACCGCGCTGACCCGGACCCTGAACAACTATGCCCGTAAACAAGGGTACCTGAAGGAGAAAGACGAAAACCTGACGTCTGATGACGTGAAAGAAGGCCTGACTGCGGTTATTTCGGTCAAGCTGAAGGACCCTCAATTTGAGGGCCAGACAAAAGCGAAACTGGGCAATGTTGAGGCGAAATCGGCGGTCGATACGGTCACGTCGGACGGCCTGCAGATTTTCCTCGAGGAGCACCCGAAGGACGCTGAAGCGATACTGGGCAAATGTATCCTGGCGTCACGGGCCCGTTTGGCGGCCCGGACGGCCCGAGAATCAGTCCTGCGCAAGGGAGCCCTGGAAGGCATGACCCTGCCCGGCAAACTGGCTGACTGTTCGTCGCGCAATGCCGATGAGACGGAGCTCTATATTGTTGAGGGTGATTCTGCCGGCGGCAGCGCCAAGCAGGGCCGGGACCGAAATTTCCAGGCTATCCTGCCGCTCCGGGGGAAAATTTTAAACGTGGAAAAAGCCCGGCTGGACAAGATGCTGGCTAATAATGAGATCAAGTCCCTGATCATAGCCATGGGCACGAATATCGGCGAACAGTTCGACCTGGAGTCATTGCGCTATGATCGGATCATTATCATGACTGATGCTGATGTCGACGGTGCTCATATTAGGACGCTGTTACTGACGCTTTTTTACCGCTATTTCCCCGAAATCATCAAAGGCGGCCACCTGTATATCGCCCAGCCGCCGCTCTTCCGGGTGAATGTGGGGAAGGACTTCGAGTATGTGTACAATGAGATGCGCCTGGAAAAGGTCAAGGAGGCATTATTAAAGATGAAATCAACGGTGAAAGCCAGGAAAGAAAAAAAAGTTGAGGTAACAGAGCCGGCTGGAGAAGGAGCTGATGAGGCGGGAGAGGGGACGTCGGCTGCCGGGGCAGTTAATGTCCAGAGGTATAAGGGCCTGGGCGAAATGAACCCGACACAGTTATGGGAAACCACCATGGATCCGGTCAGGCGCGTGATGAAACGGGTGACAATCGACGATGCGGAAAAGGCCGATGAGGTCTTTGACGTGCTGATGGGGGATGACGTGGTCCCCCGCAAGCATTTCATCCATACCCACGCCAAGAGCGTAAAAAATCTGGACATTTAGTAGATTTGACAGTTTGAAGTGGATGGTATAAACTGAGGGTAGTCCCCTAGAGAGGGGATTTTAAAGACCAGAAAAATATGGCTAACAAGATAGTAAATTACGTCCGCGAATCGCGCGACGAGCTCAAGAAAGTCGTCTGGCCGAACAGAAAAGAAGCCACAAAACTGACGATGCTGGTGATCGGCGTCAGTTTGGGGGTGGCGGCATTTTTGGGCGCCATAGACTTCGGGCTTACGTACGTCTTGCAAAACGTCATTAAGTAGATTATTTTATGCCAAAACAAACCCTACAACAGGGGCGTAAGTGGTACGTCCTCCATACCTATTCCGGATACGAGGAAAATGTGTCACGCAACTTGCGCCAACGTATTGAATCCATGGACATGCAGGACAAGATCTACAGCGTCCTGATCCCGACCGAGAATAAGATCAAGATCAAGAACGGCAAACGCCGGGTAGTGACCGAAAAAATTTTTCCGGGGTATGTCCTCGTTGAGATGATCGTTACGGACGACTCCTGGTATGTCGTTCGCAATACGCCCAACGTCACCGGATTCGTCGGTTCCGGCACGACCCCGACGCCGATTTCTGAGGACGAGGTCAAGGCCATCCAAAAACGGATGGGTGTCGAAGAGCCGAAATATAAGATTGATGTCATGGCCGGTTCTGCCGTCCGTATCACTGACGGTCCGTTTAAGGAATACGAGGGCAAAGTATCCGAGGTGGATGAAGCGCGCGGCAAGGTCAAGGTGCTGGTGGCCATGTTCGGTCGAGAAACGCCGGTTGAGCTTGATTTCCTCCAGATTAAGAAAATTTAATTTTACTATATATGGCAGAGAAAAAAGTAAAAACAATAGTGAAGCTCCAGTTGCCTGGCGGAAAAGCGACGCCAGCCCCGCCGGTCGGTCCCGCGCTCGGCCAGCATGGGCTGAACCTGCAGGACTTTTGCACGAAATTCAACGCACAGACAAAAGACAAGAACGGTGATATCATTCCGTGCGAGATCAAGGTATATGAGGACCGGACGTATTCATTTATCCTAAAAACCCCGCCAGCAGCCGAGTTGCTCAAGAAAGCGGCCGGCATCACGAAGGGTTCCGGACAATCGCTGAAGCAGAAGGTTGGGTCAGTCACAAAAAAGCAGGTCGAGGAGATCGCGAAGGTCAAGATGCCCGATTTAAACGCCAAGGACATGCCGGGCGCCATGCGGATTATCGAGGGCACGGCTAGAAATATGGGCTTGGAAGTGAAGGATTAACGCGTTATTACCCCGATGATCGCATCACTCGTCCCTCTCGGCATCCTCGTATTAATTATTTTCGCCATCGCCGCAGGGATGGAAGGAAAAAATACCATGAAAAAATCTAACGTCATCCGCAGCCTGTATTTCTATATGGCTTCGGCCATTACCCTGGCCATCGTAGTCGGGTCACTGGTGTATCTGGTGAATATGGGACTGAAGACATGGGTGTTCACCAAGGCGGATACGAGTACGGCTTCTCGGATCGGGCCGCCGCCGACACTCGTATTGGATCCCAATGTGGTCATGCCCAGCGATAAGGTGGCGCCGTTCGGCGGCGAACTGGTTTGTACGGATGCCTGTACGCTGACGACGGTGCAGAAGGATGCGATCGCCAGCTGGAAAATTGAATACCAGAACTGGCTGGACGTGAATGCCAATCCCGGTTCGCAGCGAGCCCGTGATGCGGTGGCGGCATTATCGTTTTTAATCGTTGCGGCGCCGTTTTATTTCATCCATTTCCGGACAGTCCAACGTGACGCTAAGACAGCTGAAGACGGTGACAAAGGCGTGATCCGGCCGGTATATTTTTATTTCGTTTCATTGGCCGCGCTAATCATGATCGTCGTGGCCGGTGGATTTCTCATAAACCTTGGGCTGAAAACCTGGGTGTTCCCGAGCGCCGGCCAGGCGGATATAGCCGCCCAAAAGGCCTATAGCGCGCCGGTCATGACGTCCGCCGAAAGCGGCGGCGTGCCGAGCGTGGTTACGTGCGGCGAAGCGTGCGGCATTGATCCGGACACGATCGCCCTGGCTGAACGGTGGTCGGGAGATTACGCGACATGGAATAAGGAGATATCAGGAACGACTGATTCCACCCAGCGCCAGGCCGCCACAGCAATTCCGTTTGTCCTCGTCGGTATCCCGCTGTTTTGGTACCATTGGACCGTCGTGAGGCGGGAAGCGAAAGAGCGCAAGGAACAGTCAACGCCTGCCAATTAAATTTATTAATTAATTTTGTGGGACTTTAGGTCTTGGCGTATATGCCGGACTGAAGGTTTGTACCACGAAAGGATACACGTATGAACAATCATTCGAAGCGGTTCAAACAGGAACAAAAACTGGTTGATCCGGCAAAGACCTACTCACCCGAGGAGGCCGTTGACCTTGCTAAAAAAACGTCAGCCGTCAAATTTGATGCCGGCGTGGAAGTGCATATCCGGCTGGGTATTGATGCGACAAAAGCTGACCAGATCGTGCGCGGTACCGTCGCCTTACCTCATGGGACGGGAAAAACAAAACGGGTCGCGGTTTTCTGCGAAGGAAAAGACCAGGAGGCGGCCACTCAAGCCGGCGCGGCCGTCGTCGGGGGCGACGAACTGATCAAGCAGATCCAGACCAGCGGCAAATGCGATTTTGAGGTGGCCCTGGCGACGCCGATTATGATGAAAAAGCTGGGCCCGGTCGCGAAGATTCTCGGCCCGAAAGGGCTGATGCCGAACCCGCGTAACGAGACCATTACCAAGGATGTGGCCGCTGGCGTGAAGGCGTTGGCCGCCGGAAAAGTGACGTTCCGAAACGACGATTCCGGTAACATCCACCAGCTGGTTGGCCGGGTATCGTTTGAACAGGAAAAATTATTGGAAAATTTCCGTTCATTCATCGATGCGGTCAAACGGGCAAAACCCCAGGGGGCGAAAGGCGTCTATATCAAGAATGTGGTATTGTCCACGACTATGGGACCCGGCATCAAAGTCCAGGCTTAACCCTTAATCAGTTTATGCATATGTCGAAATCATCAATGCGTACCGATTACATATCGTGGGACGAGTGTTTCATGCGGATGGCCCACGTCATTGCTGACCGGTCTAAGGACCCAAGCACGCAAGCCGGAGCCATTATAGTCGACCAAAATAAGATCGTCATTGGCCTGGGGTATAACGGGTTTCCGCGGGGCATCAAGGATGAGGAATTGCCCTGGAGTCGGGAAGGTAAGCTGCTGGACACGAAATACGCGTATGTCGTCCACGCCGAGGAAAACGCCATCTACAATACCAACGCCAAGACAGTCGGCTGCACCATTTATACGACATTGTTTCCCTGCAATGAATGCGCCAAAACGCTGATCCAGAACGGTATCAAGAAGATCGTGTATGAGAGCGACAAATACCACGATGACGACATCTGGAAAGCGTCCCGCCGGATGCTTGATCTGGCCGGCGTCGAGTACGTGCACTACCGGTGCGCCTGGGCAAAGGAGTAAGTAACACCAGCTCCATGGCCAATATTTTCATTTATGACGAATTCAATCCGGAAGACGTCGCCATGATGCAGGCGTTGTATTCGCGCAGCCCGAAGAGCGTTACGGAACACGTAGAGAAGGTCAGACAGACCGGCTCCGGGAAATTCATGGAAACTTTTTATGTCGGATACGGACATGCCAGCATCGCTGACTGCGGCAGTACCACTATTTTTATCGAGCAGATCAGCATTTTGGGCGACAAAGCCGTTCAGGACTGGCAGTTGTACAGCGGGCAGGAAACCAGTACCCGGTATATCGACATGTCTAAGCAGGCGATTGTCGATCCGTTACAGACGCCGGAATCAAAAAAAATACTGGACGCATGGATGGCATTTTATATCAGAAACCAGGATCGCATCCAACAGCATCTGATGGCCAAATACCCGCGGCAGGAAGACGAGAAGGAATCGGTGTACATAAAAGCGATCAAAGCGCGTGGATTCGATATTATGCGCGGATTTTTGCCGGCCGGGGTCACCACCCAGTTGAGCTGGCATACGAACCTGCGCCAGGCCTGGGATCATCTCGCTCTGCTTCTCCATCACCCGTTAACGGAGGTGCGGACGGTGGCTGAGACGATCGTGCGTGGCCTCAAGAAAAAATATCCTCATAGTTTTTCTCATCCGACTGTGCCAGAACTGGAAGCGTATCGGGATGCGGCAGTCAAGAAGTACACGTATTTTCAGTCGAAACCGGCTGAATTCACGATGCGGACGACGGTCAATGCGGACGAATTAACAGTTTACCAGAGTATATTGGACAGCCGTCCGGTTAAAACTGGATTGCCGAATTTTTTAGGTGATCTCGGAACATTGACGTTCGATTTTTTGCTCGATTTCGGGTCGTTCCGTGATATTCAGCGTCACCGCAGCGGTATTTGCCGGATGCCGTTATTAACGACGGCGTTGGGTTTTCGCCAGTGGTATCTGGAACAGCTTCCCGAAGACATGCGGCATGAGGCCGAAGAATTGATTCAAAAACAGAAAAAGGCTATTGACGCGTTATCCTGCCCGGATGAAGTGCGGCAATATTACGTTGCCATGGGTTTTAACGTGGCCTGCCATTTTACCTTCCCGTTACCGGCTGCCGTGTACGTCACTGAGCTGCGTTCCAACCGGACGGTCCATCCGACGCTGCGAGCGGTAGCGCATCGCATGCATCAGGCGATCTCGAAGGCTTTCCCAGATCTTCGGCTGTATTCTGATCTTGATCCTGATGACTGGGACGTGCGGCGCGGGCTGGCGGACATAACTTCAAAATAAATTTTATGAACGGACGCAGAAAAGGCAAACTGGTGATGATTGACGGCATCGACGGGTCCGGCAAGGGGACGCTGGTCAACGCCTTGGCCGGTTGGGCGAAGAAACGCCGGCTGAAAGTATTCGACCTGCGGGAATATAACCGCAGACACCACACGCTGCCGGAGTTTGAGCAGG
>Ga0265297_10003374_pt1 | contig 29117 bp, 28 predicted proteins | sample Munlanlwell13791_FD_192502 | JGI IMG/M metagenome (GOLD analysis project Ga0265297, IMG submission 192502) | Leachate microbial communities from a municipal landfill in Southern Ontario, Canada - Leachate well 137-91 | ecosystem: Engineered > Solid waste > Landfill > Unclassified | place...
CCTAATCCAGCATTTCGTACAGAGCTTTGCCCCGATTCCGCATTCCGGATCGGGGATCGGTAGGGATGCGTCCCGATTTGCTGCCGGTCCCTGATCCGGAATTTATTTGAAAAGTATGAGAACGTCGAGCGCTATTTTCTGGTCTTCAAGGGTTCGAATCATCGTCGTATTCTTCGTCCTGACCGCCGCGGCTGCCTTCCCCTACCTGTCCCGCGCCGCTTGCACGGGAGTCGAGGTCAATACCCCATGTACGGCTGCGGCCTGTGGCGGCGCGGTCGAGGATGGCGAGTCCTGCGGCACAGCGGATAATTCGGGGATGTGCACCGCCGATGGCGTATGCGCAATGTCGTTTACCGAGGAGGAGGCGCAGGCACCCGTAGAAGAGGAGACCGGGGGCAGGACGTCGGTCGGTCTGGAAGAGACCGCCGGGTCCGAGGGAGGACAGGCGAGCGGAGTCGGCCGGATTTCCGGGCTGTCCACTCTCGTAGGCGGCGTCATCAACGCCGTCCTGGGTCTCGTTGGCGTCATTTTCTTCGTCCTGATGATCTACGCCGGATTCCTCTGGATGACCGCGGCCGGCAACGAGGAGCGGGTCACTAAAGCGAAGGGCATCTTCGTGACATCCGTCATCGGGCTGATTGTCATCATCGGCGCCTACTATATCCTCGACTTCGTGTTCGATGCCATTTATTCGAGCATCGGCGCAGAAACGGCGGCGGCGACGACCGGTTAGCTGGTAGCGGCAGGGCTTGTCCCTGCCTACCACACAAGGTCGAGAATCGGGCAGGGATAAACCCTGCCGCTACGCGTCAGCATCGAATCGCAATATGAAAATAGTGCATCATACAAAGGAGCTTCTGCCCGTTCTGGGTGCGGCTTCACTCTGCGCAATCCTGTTCTACGCCGGACCGGTCCTGGCGGCGCACGGTCTCGAAACGACAGGCAGCGCATCAGGCTTGAGCGGACTGGAATCCGACCTGCCGACTATCATCGGCCGCATCATCGGAGCGGTCCTGGGTTTCGTCGGGGTCATCCTGCTCCTCTTGATGATCTACGCCGGATTCCTCTGGATGACCGCGGCCGGCAATGAGGAACGCGTCGGCAAGGCCAAGAAAATCATCCTAAGCTCGGTCGTGGGCATCATCATCGTCATGATGTCCTACGCCATCGCCTCGTTCGTGATTGAGGCGGTTGCGCCGTCAGGACCGGAGGGTGAAACGGCCGGCGATGAGGAGTTCGTGGAAACCGGGGACACGCTCGAGGAATCGTTGGCACCCGAGGACATCGATACCCTGCTGGATGACGCCGGCATCGGTGAGGCGGGGCCGGACTCCGAACTTCTCGACTAACGTCTTATGAAAGATCTGATCAGAAAGATATCGGCCGCCATCGGCACTTCCCTGCTGGTGCTGCTCCCCTTTTCTATCCTGGCCGCCGAGTTGCCGGACGTCCGGGGACCGGCCGAACAGGCGGCGAGCGGCCTGCCGGGAACGGGCGGCGAGGGATCGCTCACCGGTTTCATCGGCGGCCTCGTCAGCGCGGCCCTGGGTCTCTTGGGTGTCGTGTTCTTCGTCCTGATCATCTACGGCGGCGCGCTCTGGATGACCGCGCAGGGCGACACGGCCAAAGTGGACAAGGCGAAAAAAATCCTGCTTTCGGCCGTGATCGGCCTGGCTGTCGTCATGGCGGCCTACGCGATATCATATTATGTGGTGGGTGCGATCGCCGGTTCGACCGGCTTGGGATAGATACGGCCGGATGTGCTATATTAATAACGCCTAAAGGCAAACGATAATCATCAATAACTAATATGAAAGCGTTGAAGAAACTCGCGTTCATTCCGATGCTCGTGCTATTAATGGCCCCGCTGTGGCTCGCACCGGTGCCTGCCGTCGCAGGCGTCAATCTGTCCGGTCAGCTTGTAAATGTCGGCGAAGCGACCGGCATCCAGACCGAAAGAGAGCTGGCCGAAATCATCGGTAGCATTCTCCAAGCGGTATTCGGCCTCCTGGGCATCGTCCTGCTGGTGCTCATCCTCTACGGCGGGTTCCTGTGGATGACGGCTTCTGGGAACGATGAGCAGGTCAAAAAAGCGAAACAGATCATCACCAACTCGGTCATCGGTCTGGTGATAATCATGGCCGCATACGCGATAGCGAGCTTCGTCGTGGATGCGATCACCAACGCCACGGGCGTCGAATAGACGGAGCTCAAGAGATAACAGAAAAGCCCGGGCCAAGACGGCTCGGGCTTTTGGTTGGAGCGGCTAGGAGGCCGCTCGCGAAGTGGCTTGCCCCGTACCAGTCGGCCGCTTCTCGGCCTCCGGTACAGGGTTAGCGGAGGCGGTGCCGACGGACGACCTGGTCCGTAATCGCGTACCGTTGGTACGCATACGGGTGGGTGGTGCTGTCGAACTCCGCGTCCGGGTCCGAGAAGCGGACACCGAGATCCACGACCTGCTGGCCGCGGACCGTGAATAGTGATCCGCTGACGGTATGCCGACCCAGGCGGGTCAAGCAGACCTCGACGCGCTGACCGGGGGGCAGATGTGGGAGGATGCCGGCTCCGCCGCCGACCTGGACCGCCATGCCGTCGAGCAACACGGTCACGAAGTGTTCCGTGTTGTTGACGATGCGGAGGTTGAGGACGGCGGGGCAGGTTCCCGCGACCGGCGGCGGACCGTGCATGTTGCCCCAGTGCTGGGGCGTAGCCGGAAGCGGGGAAGCGGGGAAGCGGGGAAGCGGGGAAGCAATGGTGTCGTCCGCGTCATCGTCGGTGTCGGCATCGGTCTCGGCGTCGTCGGCCGACTCGGCGCGAACGCCGGTCAGCCTCTCTGCCTGGAGCTGCGCGATGAGCTCGCGCTGCTCCTCGATGGTGGTCTCGAGCCGCGCGACCCGACTCGTCGTCGAGCCGCACCCGGCGACCGCGAGGGCCGCCACGAACACGATTGCGAACCTCATGGCTGGCCTCCTTCCTGACCCCGAAGGGCCTCGACGAGCCGACGCTGGCTCTCCGCCACGCCGTCCACGCCTTCCCGAGCTTCCTCGACATCCCTCTCGAGATGCTGGAGGCGCTCGCTGTCCGCGCCAGTACCGTATCCGACCGGAGCTGCGCTCCCATAGAACAGACCGTAGTCCGTCCCGTAGGGGCCGCCCATGTACGGATAGGCCCGGCCATCGCGAACCGCTTCGGAGTAGGCATCCGCGTACGCGGCGCGCTCCTGGGCCATGCTGACCTCGCGGACCATGGCCTCGGGGCTCACGGTCATGCCGCGAACGCTCCCCTCGACCGTCGAACCGTGAGTGCGATCGTACGCCATCCGGGTTCGGAACCCGGCGACCCCAGTCGCGCCACAGCCCCCGATGAAGAGGGCGAGCATAGCTGCTGCAAATACCTTCGACATGGCTCCTTCTCCCTTTCTTTGACCCCTCTCCCAAGGGGTGGTTGAAATGTTCATGCCCGGAAACGTTCCGGAACGTATAAACATAGCATATTTTAGGTGGTTTGTCAAGTATTGCGCAGATATAATTTGGCTAAGGATAGCTATTTATCCCCAGTTCAACGCGAAAAGTGCCACGCAGTTTTGTCGCAAAACTGCGTGGCACTATTTCGCTAGAACTGGGGATAAATAAGCCTAATCAGGCAAAAATAAAGCCCCCGCACCACAAGGTCGTGGTTTGGGGGCTTTGAGAACGAACTGCCGTTTGGATCAGTGCCGTCGCGGCGGGAGCGGAGCAAGGATGCCGTTCCAGTCGATTCCGCCGATGTTCGGCACTGGACCGATTCCGCCGCCTCCACCGCTGTCAGGCTGACGCGCTGTCGTGCTGTCGCGCCCTGGCGAAGGTACTCCGCCCGGGAGCGTCGGCGGAGGCGGCAGCTTGGCCACCGCACTCGCCTCTCCCTGCGGAACCGGCTCATCAGCCACGGGCTCCGAGAGGACCTCGCCGCTCGTCGCTTTCGCCGGCCGCTTGGCCTGCTCCGAACGCCAGTACGTCCCTGCTTCGAGCCGGCGGACCTTCTCCGCGAACGTGGCGTGGGCCCGCTTGTCGGCAGCGGAACAGAATGGCGACCCGGCGCTCCGGTCCTCGTCGCTGTAGCCGTCGCACCCGTCAGCGGCGCGATCCTCGAGCGACTTCTGTTGCCCGCGGTATCGCTTGATAAGCCCGGCGTCCCTTTCGGTCCGTTTGGACTCGCCCGCTCGTGCCGCTTGCTTCAGCGCCGTCTGTCTCTCGACATCCGCCGCCACCGCCGCGACATGCTCGTCGCCGTACGCGCTCGCGGCATCGACGAGATCCGGGAAGAACACCGCCCCGACCGCCCCGACGAAGATGGAGACCATGCCCCAGGTGGCGACCCACCTCGGAAGCTTGCTGGTCGTCCGCCAACCGGACATTATCGCCGAGAAGCCGAAGATACAGGTCGCGATGATGATCGCCAGGTATAGACTCCTCCATACCGGCGTCACCGCGAAGAGCAGACAGGCTGCGGCGTACCAGGCGGTCCAGGAGCGTGCCCAGACCAAGAGGTCGTCGAGATCCTTCCGGCTGATCGAAGGGATGATGTCCCCGAGCTTGGGGACGCCGTCCGTCGCATCGGCGAAGGCCTTCGCGGCAAATCCATAGATCATCCCCTTCAGATAGAACAGGGTGGCGAACACGATGCCCAGGAACGCGCCGAGAGCGAAGATGACCTTCGCCGCACCGATCGCGCCAAGGGCACCGACCGCCATGCCGATGAGGAACAGGATCGTGGGCGCCAGGATGGCGCACATCAGTGTGATCAAGGCGTACCTGATCCGCTGTCGCAGACCAGCGTACGCCGCATCGGCTCCCGCCGCGCCGATGCCGGCGATGGCGGCGAAGATCCGCATCAAGTTCTGCATTTCTCTCCTCCTCCTTATCTAGAACGGGAACACGATCTTGCCGATGGACGTGACCGCCGACCTGATTCCCCGACCGAACCTGACCCACCGACCCGCCGGAGCGGGCTGGAGCGGCTGCCGGAGCCTCTGTTCGAAACGTTCGAAAGAGTCCGCGGTCGGAGCTAGCGTCGCATCGAACTGCGCCGCTTTCGTCGTCGCATACTGCCAGACGCCGTTAAGCGCCTGGCTCGCGCCGTCGTAGCCGGTCTTCGCCGCGTCGCCGAGGAACCGGAGTCCCTCCTTGACGCTCGACGAGAGCGAGCGGTTCTCGAGAAGCGGAAGCATCTCGAGCCGGAGCTCGGGGTCGAGCGCCAGGAAGCCGACGGCCTCCTCGATGGAGTCGAGCTCGGCGAGACCGGCCATCGCTGACCGAAGATCGTCGGGCTCGAGCGCCCGCAGCCACTCGTCGAACTCTTTCTTCTGCTCGTCGTTGAGCATGCCGAGGACATCGAACGCGGATCTCGGCGCCCGCTTCGGCTTCGCAGCCGCGACGGGAGCCGGAGGCTTCTCCAGTTTCTCCTTGATGCCAGCGAGGCAGCAAGGCGCTGGCGTCAGCCCCTGGTCGACCGCTTCGAGCAGACCCACCTCGGTGAGCTGCTTCTTGCCGAACGCCGTACGGAGATTTGCACAGGTTGGCAAGTGCACGAACCTCAACGGATCGCACACCAGCTTCTCCGCCCGCACCTCGTCCTCGAGGGCATTGGCGAACTCCTCGCTATCGATGTCCGTGCCCTGCTCGAACGCGTCCGCAACCTTCTTGACCACGTGGAGAAGGAAGTTCTTCACGATGGCCGCGGACTGCTCATTTCGAAAGATGCTGGTCGGCAAGAGCTTGCCGATGAGCAGACCTCCGACCCCGGGCAGGACGTGATGGATGCCCGCGATGATTCGCGGGTCCATCTTCACGATTGCCCTCTTCACAGCGGGCACGTCCGTCACGTAACCGACCAGCGTGGACGCCAACCGATCCGCGTACGGAGCGACCATCTCATCGACGGCCGATTCGTGCTTCTTCTCCTCTGACATGACTTCTCCTCCTATCGGACAGTTTGTTGATATTTAAAGACCCGCGACTTCGGAACGGTTGCCCGCTCGATGCCGGTTACGGAACCCATCCGTAACGAGTATTTATAGCATAAAATTGGGGTTTTGTCAATGCTGTGGCGAGTCGAAAAGACGAAAAGACGAGGGGCGAAAAGACGGCATCTTATCCCCAGTTCTAGCAAAAAGTGCCACGCAGTTTTGTTTCAAAACTGCGTGGCACTTTTCACGTCGAACTGGAGATAAGACTAAAAACCTTCTGCGCCTTCTGCCCCTTTTGCCCCTCCTCCCGCTATACTGTAGTCATGCCTAAACCGATCGCCTTCATCCTCAAACACGAACGCAAACTGCTCTTGGCGGCGATTCTGCTGTACATAGCCGTCTTTTCCGGAATCTGCCTCTGGAAATACGGCATTTTCGCCTATGATGGGCTTGATTTAGCTATTTATAACCAAGTCTTCTGGAACACTGCGCACGGCCGGCTATTCGAGATGTCCATCCACCCGCATTCCTATCTGGGCGACCACGCAGAGCTGCTCCTCCTGCCGCTTAGCCTCATCTACGCGCTTCTCCCCAATCCGCGGACCCTGCTCGTCCTTCAAACCATCGCGCTCGCGGCCGCAGCTTATCCGATCTGGCTCATAGCCAAACGCGCCACATCAAACCTGTCACCGAAGTGCCAGACACTCATTCCACTGCTGATGGCCCTGCTCTGGCTGCTGAATCCGCTGGTCCACAACATCAACCTGTTCGAATTCCATCTCCTGCCGTTCGCGCTCATCCCGCTTCTCTTCGCCTATCTGGCGTATGAGGACGGCAAAAAGACGCGTTTCATCCTGCTCGCGCTTCTTTCGATGCTCGTGCGCGAGGACGTGGCACTGGTCATCGCCGGATTCGGCATCCTGGCGGCGTTTGAACGCAAGTCTTGGTGGTGGCGCTTAGCTCCGATCGCGACAGGAGCGGCTTGGTTCGCGAGCGCGATGACGCTTGTCTCGCACTTCGCTCCGGACGGAGCCTACAAGTTCGCCGCCTATTACTCCTGGCTCGGAGCGACGCCGACCGAGATGGTCGCGAACGCCGCACTGCATCCTCTTTCGGTCCTGACGCACATCGTCTCCGTCGGCAACCTGGAGATGCTCATCGGTTTCGGACTGCCGCTGCTCTTTCTCCCCTATCTCGCGCCGCGTTTCCTGGTACTTGCAGCTGGACCGCTGCTGCAGATTTTGATGGGCGCGCCGGGTGGAAGCGCGGTCGTGCTTGAGACGCATTACTCGACGCTGTTCTTGCCGGCGCTGTTCGTGGCGGCGATTGCCGGATTGGACAGTGTGCATGGCGGGAGGCAGAAAGCAGGAGGCAGGAAGTTTTTGTCTTCCCGCTTCCCGCTTCCCGCGTCCCGCGCACACTCGACCCTGTTTCTGCTCCTTATGGCTTCGGTGTACGGCGCGTTCGTGCTAGGTCCCCTGCCGCACGCAGCGGCGCGGATCGTGAGCGGTGAAGACGCTGTTGCTGCGCGCACGGCCGCCGAGATCATCTCCGAAGTCCCGCCGGACGCCTCCGTAACCGCGAGCTACCGCCTATTGCCGCACCTGTCGTCGCGCGAAAGGATCTACTCGAATCATTACATCTTCCTCGGGGTCAATCAGTTCGGCTCCGCTCCGTATAGGACGCCGGACGATATCGAGTACGTCGCTTTCGACGCCGAAGATCTAGGTACCTACCGCACGCAATTCATGGCTACGGCTTGGGCGAAACCGCATTACGAAGGCGGACGCGCGAGGCTGGCGGCGGTGGCGGGCGAAGAGGTCGCGAGGGTCGGAAGTTTTGTGCTTTACGAGAGCGGGAAAGCGGGGGAGCCCCCCTCCGTCTTCGACTACGGAGGGGGGCAGCGGGGAAGCGGGGAAGACATCAACGATATCGACTTCGGGTTTGCTGACGGTTCGGTGCTGAATGGCATGAGGTTCGATGAAGAGGCTAGTCTGCTTGAGTTGGACTGGACGCTAGGACGCGAAAACAACGACACGAAAGTGGTGAGGGTGACGCTGAAAAAGGACGGCGAAGTCATCTATGAATCCGCGTCGCCGCTCATCAACGACCTACATCAACCGGTCGAACCCGGATCGGAATACATCCAAAAAATCAGCATCCCATTCTCTGCAATGGACCTTCCGCCCGGGCGATACGTCTTCGGGGTCATGCTGTCTGAACATGAGGCGGTCCATGTCCTCGATGGAATCAGATCAACGATGGAATACTTTACGGAATCGCATGAAATCGGCGGAATCGACGAGATAGGATACATCGAGTTGTAGGTTTTTTATCCCCAGTTCTAGCGAAATAGTGCCACGCAGTTTTGTGACAAAACTGCGTGGCACTTTTCGCGTCGAACTGGGGATAAAAAAATGACCTGCCGTCGCAGCGGGTCATCTGGCGGACTCACTCCGCCCAGGGATCGTTCCGATTGCGCAGATATCGAACCGTTTCGTACAGGACGTCGTGGCTGTTCTCGTATGCCTCGCGGCACTCGGCCAGGAACGGTTCGATGGGCGCGTTCCGATAGAAATCACGCTCATCAGTAATCCGCGTCCTGGCGATCTCGTCACCGCAGACGAAGGCGCTCATGCTCAACGGCTCGTCCGTGACCGCCGACACCGCGACCCAACCCGCGTCACAGAGACACCGGCTTCGCGCAATCGCCTCCCGCGCCGCTTGATGATATGCGCGGTGCTCGACGAACAGCCGGCTGTCCATCATCCGCTCGAGCAGCTTGGCCGCCTGCGTGGCGCGAAGGTGTCGTGCGTCGGCCCGGCGAGCGACGTCTTGGCCGCCTCGTCGAGCCTCGCATGATCGAACTCGGCCCTCCCCCCGCTCGCGCATCCAAGGCTGTCGGTGACCGCGGCGGCAATCTCTGATCTGGCCGACTCTCTGGTTGCCTGCTGCCCGCATGCGCCCACGCAACTCGCGCATATGACCCAGATGAGGAACATCAGGATCACCGCGCCCGCGCCCAAAAACTTGCATCGCTCCCAGATGACTGCCATCGCCGTCTCCTTTCGGGAAAGATCGCCATCGAGATGTCCAGATTAATCCCTCCGGATGCCGATGTCAAAAGCGCCCGACATCATCGTGCCAGGCGCCTTCATGATCACTTCCTACTTCCGGATCATCCGCGCGATCATGCGCAGGAACTCCGCGATCTCCGGCCAGCCTAATTTCGATATCCCGGATGCGCGATCACGGAAGACGACCGGCACCTCCACTACCTTCATGCCGGCCTTCTCGATGACTGACAGCGATTCTTCCTGAAAGGCGTAACCGGGACTCAGCGGACCGGAATGCAGAAGCAGCTCTGCCGCGCGGCGATTCAGGCAGCGGAAGCCGGCGGTCACGTCCATCGTCTTCAATCCGAGCGCCGTGCGCGCCAGCATCATGGCCGACAAACTCATCAGATGCCGCCAGGGCGTCCAACCCTCGATACGTCCGCCGGCGACGCGCCGTGAACCTATCGCCAGGTCCGCGCCGCCTTCGACCTCGCGCACCAGCCGGGACAGATCGGCCGCGTCATGCGAACCGTCCGCGTCCATCTCGCAGACCGCGTCATAGCCGCGTTTCAGCGCCCAACCGAACCCTTCGAGATACGCCGATCCGAGTCCGGACTTCGCCGCGCGATGCAGGACGCTCACCCTGCCGTAATGGCGCGTCGTGAGCGCGTCCGCGATCTCGCCCGTCCCGTCCGGCGACGCGTCATCGACGATCAGCACGTCCGCCTTGATGTCAGACAGCCTCATCAGCCGCTCGACGAGCGGCTCCAAATTCTCCTTCTCGTTATAAGTGGGAATTATCGCCAATACCTTCATACCTATCGGGTACCTGGTACCGCTCAGCCTTATGTGGTACCAGGTACCAAGCAGCCTTATCGTGTACCTGGTACCAATATAACGGCGGAAATCGCTTGCTCACCTCAACCTAAATATCTCGATCTCGCCGATACTATAGACCATCTCGAACCTCCCGGTCTCTGACAAGCCGCCGAGAGCACGCTCGCCCGGGCCGACAAAGACGTACTGCATCCGGTTGGCGCGCATGAATCTCTCTCTGCCAAGGTCGTCCAACTCCGCGAAGAACCGGCGGACGTCCTCGCGCTTCGCGGCGACATCGCCGGAGTTAGCCCAATGTCCGACATAGACCCGGCGGTCCGCCCACCCTGCGATGAGATATCCGGACTGTACGTCAACCATGAAAGCCGCGTCGTCCGGAGTATTCGCCCTGATCCAGTCGAACGCCACACTACGGTCCGCCGAAAGATAGAATATGGGCGGCTTGTCCTGCGCGTACATGACGATATTGCGGGCGATGACCGAAAACGACGACGGCAGCATGAGTACGACGAAAAGCGCCGCTGCCAGGAGTATTCCTGCGAACGGAAATCTCGTCTTGAGCCGGCGTACGATCGCGAGAGCGGCCGGAGCGGCCAGCACGGCGAGCGGGAACTGCAATCCTTCGAGAAGCCGGCGCTGGAAGGTGAGAGGCGAATAGACCAACGCCAGGCAGACGAGCACCCAGACGACGAGAAACGCCGTCTGACGGAGATCGGCGCGGCGCGATCTGGCGAGCGCGACTCCGACGAGCGCGAGCAGGACGAGCGCCCCGAAGCCGATCAAGACGTGCCAGAACGCCGGAGTGAGACATGAATTGGCGGCGAGCGCCTCGCGCCCGAAGGTGTCGTAAGTCGAGATGACATAGTGATAAAGCACCGCGGGCGCGGATAGCGCGACGAAAATCGCGAAAGCGGACCAGCTTCGACGCGCCTCCTGGCCGCGGAACTTGCGCGTGGCGAGCAGATAGACGAAGCCGAGAGCGTACAGCGTCGGCGCGTGGAACGGATGGAAACTGAAAAGCACGAGCGCGGCCGCACCGGCAATCGCTCCGTATCGCACCTTGCCGCTGTCGAATGCCAGGACGAGCCAGAGCACCGCGAGCAGAAAGAATAGCCAGGAAGCGACGAAATGCGGGCTGTACGACATGCTGGCGAAGGCGTTCGCCTCGGAGACCCAAAGATCGATCGGCCACTCCTGACCGCCCAGCGACGATGCTGAGCCGAAGAAAAGCGGCGCGGCATAAAGGCCGAGTCCGGAGCCGAACGCCAGCATCAGGAACGCGGCAAACCGCTCGCTTCTGCCGGAAAGGAAGAATGAGATCGCCAGATAGGATACCGCGAGGAAAACCGGGATGAGGATCAATCGGGCCGCGTGGTAAGCGACGAGCGGCGCGAGCGAGAACATCCAGGCGAGCTGGCCGACCGAGAACCAGAGAATGTTGAACACCGGTACGGTCGCCTCGGTCGTGAACAGGTTAATCATGAACGGGGCTCCGGCCTTGCCCTGCACGATGTATGACAGATAGACGCCGAGGTCGCCAGGCGAGAACGCCTGCATGCCGGTCCACTCAAGTCCGCGCTGGACGCCGAAAAGCCAGCCGACAAGCGGCGGAATGGCGGTCAGCGCGACTACGATGGCGGCGACGATGTCTATGGCCAGCCATTCGCGCCCGGATACGGATTTCACCAGTTCGCGGAACGTCATCGCAGTCTTTTTTTCAGATCGACGATCTTGCACAGATATTCGAGCGCCAACTTCGGCACGTTCACCTTGGACCGCCGCCCGGGAAGCGGGCGCTCGCGCCAGACGATCGGAATCTCCCTGATCGAGTATCCAGCGCGTTCAGCCCGGATGACCAGTTCGGTGTCGAAGAACCAGTGGTCGTCGCGCACGAAAGGCACGACATTGCTGACGACTTCGTCGGTCGCCGCCTTGAAGCCGCAGGGCGCGTCATTGACTTTGGTGCCGAACGCGGCGCGCAGCAGCCGCCGATACGCCAGGGATGCGGTCTTCCTGCCGAGCGATCTCGTGGCGCGCGAGGCGCGATGGAATCTCGAGCCGACCGCCAGGCCGCCGCAATCGGCCGCCGTACGCACCAGTTCCGGCAGGGCGCCAAGGTCAGTCGCCAGATCGATGTCCATGAAGACGTACACGTCGGCTTCCAACAGTTTCCATGCCCGCCTGATCGCCAGTCCTTTGCCCCGCTCCGCCAGCCGCAGATAACGGACGCTGCCGATATCAGCAGCAAGCCGCTTGCCGATCTCGCCGGTCCGGTCGTCGGAGCCGTTGTCGCAGATGACGATGACGACGTCGTCATCGGGCAGGAACGACGCCGCCATGCCGGCGATCTTCCTGACTGAATCCTCAAGCGCGGATTCTTCGTTCATCACCGGAAGTGCGATGTTGATGCGCATATCACAAACTGACGTACATTATGACTTCATCGTCTTCATAGACCCGTTGGACGGTATGGTCCGAATCAAGCGCGGTCTCAAGCGCCTCGTCTCCCTCGCTCCTGATCAGGATGAAATCGGAACCGAAGCGCTCGCGTATCGCGTCGCCGGTCTTATCGCCGTAATCGCCGCGTGCCATCTCCGCGAGCGCGGCTTGCAATCCTGGATCGGCGAGATACAGGAACGTCGGATCGAGACCGCTGATATACCGGTACTCCGGCGCGCGGTAGAACAGCGCCGGAAAATCGCTCCAGCGACTGTGGAAGACGGTCTCCCCGTCCGGCACGCGTCCGTCCATCCAAGCCGTGACTTTCTCGAGGTACGACCAGGAGGTGCCGCCGCGGTAGAGCGCGATGACCGCGTTCGCGTCGCGCACCGCCAAGAGCGGCACGATGATGAAAAGCAGGACGGTCAGCAATTTCGGGAGCACCAGGAACCTCCCAAGGACGGCCTGCTGAAGCGCGCGGAAATCGGTCCGGCGGATCACCGCGGTGAATACGACCGCGTCCGCCAGCATCATGAAGGGGATGAAATACTCGACGTTGCGGCGGCTCTTCAGCGTCAGGACCAGGAACGCGGCGGCAAGAAGAGGGAACAGGACGATCGCCGCGGCCTCGCAGCGCCCGAACGGCTTCAGTCGGCTCCCGGCTTCCTTCGCCCAGACGACGGCGCATGCGGCCAAGATGACGATGAGCGCGGTGATTAAAAACAGCGTCGCGTTCTGCCCGACGAGTTCCAGGAAAGGGAACGGATACCACTCGACCCCGACATCGATGACCCCGCTGTAGTTGCGCATGGCGATGTGGCCGATCTGCGCGAGATAGAATTTCAGGTTCGCAGGGAAGAACGGATTGATGACGAGACCGGCAAGCGAACCGATCGCGACGGCGACGAATGCAGTCGCACCGACGTGCACCGGATCGCCGACCGGACGGATGAGCCTTGCACCATGTCTCCGCTCAATCAGACGGACGATGCCTGCCGATGTCAGGAAGGCCGCGGCGATGACCGGAAGAAGCGGCCAACCGGCGTAAGTCCAGACGTAGACGAAAGCCAATGGCGCCAACAACCAAGGTCTCCGTTTCATCATCGCGATGATTCCCAGCATCAGGATGAGCATCGACAGCGACGAGGTCTTGGCCAGGTTGATGCGGAACATGAAGTTGTCGAGCGTGGCGAGAAGCAGGGCGAAGACACAGGAATATCGCACGCGCAAGGTTCGCATGAGCCAGTACGCTGCCGTGACCGCAGACGCCCCGAAGATCGCGGCGGCGGCCTTGATCCCGGCGAGCGGACCCCAAAGCGTGACGAAGGGGATGAGCGCGACGTGATAGAGGAAATGATGGTCGGCGAAATCATCCGCCAGCGTCGTGAACGGAAGCCAAAGAAAATCGCGCACCGGTCCTTGCTCCAAGGTGAGCTGCGCCATCTTGGCGTGATAGAAGGAGTCAGGGTCGATGAATGACGGATGCGCCTGCGTCGCGGCATAAATGGCCAAGGTCAGCGAAAAGACGACCGCGTAGCCGAGCCAAGAGCGGCTGAGGAATATGCCGTAAATACGCTCAATCATTCTCATGACTTTAAGTATAGCGGGGACTGACAGGAGTGGCACGCGCCACCGTTGACAATTCCGTGTTTCCGGGCTATGCTATGCGGTCAAGAAAGGACCTTCCCGATGAGAAGAACGGATATCGGACGAAGCATCATCTTCCGCCGGGTGCCAAGGATGACAGTGCGCGAGGTCGCGACGAAACGGCCGGTCCTGGCGCCGAGGAGGAAATCGGTGTCCCTGTGCCCCATCGTTCCGGTTCAGTTTCCGTGGGCGTATCGTACGCCGCACAACATCATCATCACCTGGTTCCGGCCGTGGCTGCCGATCCATCCCTACAGTTGGTGAACGCGCCGCGACATAGCAGACCCCGGTCCGATGACCGGGGTTTTCATTAGCGGAAAGAGCGGGAATCGCTCGCTGCGCTCGCTGGCGGGAACCGGCTGGCATTCGCCGGCCTAGCGGGAAGAGGTCTCTTCCCGCCCTTCCCGCTCCTCCCGCTTTTCCAGCTATCCCCGCTATAGTACCATTGACCTGACGGCCGTTTTGGAGTATGCTTTCACGTCAGATATGACGAAATTCTCGAAAGACATGTCCATCATCTGCAGCGTCACGCTCGCTCTTTGGGCGGGGACTTTCGCGTACCTCGACCGGCATGAACTGATGGACGCTTATCGCGGATGGCAGCTCGGTCCGATCCCGCAAGCGGTCTCCCGCGCCGAGTTCGACCGGATGTTCGCCGGGGTACCGGCCGTCCTTGTGGAAGACGTGCGCCAACAATCGATTGAAGCAGGAGAGGAGGAGCGACAGCAAGACAACACGACAGCACAGCAGATGAATCTGAATGTACCGTTCATGGTCCAGGCGCCGTACGCCAACTGGGACGACTTACACAACGAGGGCTGTGAGGAAGCGTCGGCGATCATGCTCAAGGCCTATTACGACGGCGAGGAAGAGATCACGCCCGAGGAGGCCGAGGAGCGTATCTTGGCGCTCACCGACTGGGAATCGCAGACGTTCGGCTACCACCTCGACACGACAGCCGACGAGGTCGCGCGAGTGCTGCGCGAGCGTTACGATCTGCCGCGCGCGCAAGCGGTCGCCGTCTCGTCCATCGAGGACATCAAGGCATCGGTCGCCGCCGGTCATCCGGTCATAGTGCCGGCGTACGGCCGGGCGCTCGGCAATCCGAACTTCCGCGGCGAGGGACCGCTTTACCACATGCTCGTGGTAAAAGGCTTCACTGATTCCAAGTTCATCGTGAACGACCCGGGCACCAAACGCGGCGCCGACTACACTTACGATTTCGACGTCATCTGGAACGCCCTGCACGACTGGAACGGCGGCGACGTGCAGAACGGAGCGAAGGTGGCGGTGATGGTCAAGTAGCAGCCGGAAGCGGGATGCGGGAAGCGAGATGCTTAAAATGATATTAGAAAAACTGACCCGTGGGTCGGTTTTTCTAATATAAAATCGTCCGGCCACAGGCCGGACTCCGCCTTAATCCGAGCTTCAAGCTTCCCGCCTCCTGCCTCATGCTTCCGGTTTCACGCCGTTAATCCTCCGATATCGGCAGCGAAAAACTGAACTTACTCCCCTTCCCTTTGATCGATTCGACAGCCACCTGTCCGCCCTGCCGCTCGACCAGCTCCTTGACGATGAACAACCCGAGTCCCGTCCCCGCTTGCGCGCGGACCGCCAGATCCTCGGAGCGCCAGAACTTGGTGAACACTTTCTGCAGATCCTCGTCCGACATGCCGATGCCCGTATCGCTGACCTTGGTAGTGACGATCTTCCTGTCGAAATCCATGTCGTGTTCCACCGTGACCGATCCGCCGGCGATATTGTATTTGACCGCGTTCGAGATCAGATTCGACAGGACCTCCTTCAATTTGGAGCTGTCCGCCATCACCGACGGCAGTCGGCCGTCCGGCTTGTAGATGATTGCCACCTCCTTCAGTAGGGCTTCGGATTGGATTTCCTTGATGATGGATTTGACGTGCTCACGGATGTCACAAGGGCGCACCTCGATGCGCAGCCGTCCGGCCTCGGAACGCGAAACCTCCAGCAAGTCGTCCACCAAATGAATGAGTCGCATCGTCGCCTCCTCCATCCTGGACAGATAGCCCTTCTCGATCGGATCGTGCTTGATGCGCTTGTCCGTCTTGAACATGTCCAACAGCAGCCGGAGCGCGGTCACCGGATTACGGAACTCGTGCGCCGCGATGAAGACGAACTCGTTCCGCAGCTGGTCCAGCCTGTGGCGATCGGTCTGGTCGGCGTAGGTCTCGATGACGATCTCGCCGACATCCTCGACGTAGTCGACCATCCGATAAGTCACCATGACCGGCTTGGTGTCGCCGCCTTTCCTGCGGAACTCGATCTCGGACCTGATCTGATTGCCTTTGTGGAGCGAGTGCAAGTCGACGTCATGTTGCGCGCCCTCGGGATAGTAGATGCTGACGTTCTTGCCGACGAGTTCGCGCAGAGGGTAACCGGTCAGATTCTCGACCGCTTGGTTGGCGAGGATGATGTTGCCGGCTACGTCAGTGATGCAGATGCCGTTCGGCGAGTATTCGACGATCGAGCGGAACCAGTCGCGCGCCTTGCGCAGCTCGCCGCTCAACAGGTGCTGGAATCGCGTATCGCGGCCGAAAAAAAGCAGGGCTTTGATGTTGCCCCCCTCTTCAAGCGGCATCGCCAGGAAGTCCATCGGGACCTTCCTGCCGTCTCCGCGTCTGGCCTTGACCGACAGCTCGCTCACGACCAATTCGCCCTGCAGTACGCGGTGCAGATGGCGGTCGATCTCGGGCATCAGTTCGGCGACATGCAGACCGACGATCTCTTGCTTCTCATAGCCCAACAGCAACAGAGCGATGGCGTTGGCATCCGCGATCCGATACTCGCTATCTGCGACCAGGACGGCCTCCGGAATGTCTTCGATGCCCAGCGCGCCGCCCCATTTCGCGTTCTTGTCCTCATTTTCGGCCATGCGATTTTGATCAGACCGCCTTCTCTTCCCGGCTCTCGGCGGTCGCGTCGGCGACCATGAGCGCCACCAGCGTGTCGACCGAGCCGGCCGTCGGCGTTCCGACGAACCTGCGTTTGCCGATGATCAGCGTCGGCAGCGCCTCGATATTGAAACGCTCGGCGGCTTCAGGATCGTCCTCGATGTGTATCACCTTCAGCACATGCAGACAATCCGACTCGTGCGCTTTCGCGCAGGCATCTTCAACCTGGCGGACCGTGAAATGATACGTCGCCGATTCCCTAGATACGAACAGTAATACTTCGTTAACGCCCATCTTTCTTGGCCTTACGCTTCTTGTTCTTGTCGAACACGTCGGTCAATTCGCCCTCGATGCCGAGCACGGATATGCCCCGACGGTCGATGGCGTATTTCCTGACGGATTCGTCATGCGCCGAAGCGCGGGTCTTGGCGACGATAATCTCCCTCTCCTTGCCCAGGTCCGCCTCGCCGAAACGCATGACGATGATGTTGTCCGCGAGCACCGCCAGGTCGGATTCGGCGGCGATCACCGACTGCAGACTCGCTCCGGTGGTGTAATTGATGATGGTAGTGACGCCGGCCGCCTTCAGATGAGCGTTCAGTGCCGAGATGAACCTCCGAAACCGCTGTTCGTCCACGTGGCCGACGAGCGGCGTGACGCTGTCGATGACCACGCGCTTCGGCTGCCAGTCGGTCACCAACGCGCTGATCTCCTTCAGGTAGAATTCGATCGGCATCGATTCCGGATTCCAGGCGACGACCTTCAGGATGTCGTCCTTCTCGTGGCCTTCGAAGTCCCAACCCAATGATTTGGCGCTGTTGAACACCTGCGGCTTCCCCTCTTCAAAGGAGATGAACAACCCCTTTTCGCCGTTCGTGGCGCCTTCGTCCAGGAAATGTAATCCGAGCACCGTCCGGCCGGTGCCGGAAGATCCTAGTAACAACGTGGTCGATCCGCGGAACAGGCCGCCGCCGATCATCGAATCCACTCCGACGACCCCGCTCGAGATGCGGTCTTTCCAGACGGTCTCGGTCAGCCGTTCCTTCTGGACCGGGAAGATGACCAGGCCGCTGTCGCCGATCAGGAAGTGGTGCCGTCCGGTCTGATGCCTGGCGCCGCGCAGTTTGACTATCTCGATCTGCCGCTCGCGGTCGCGACCGACGATGGTGTTGTAGAGGAAGACCACTCCATCGGCGACGAAGTCTTCAACCCCGAACCTGGAATGCGCATCCTCGTCCCTGACCCTTTCGGCGGTTATCACCGAAGTCACGTTGGCCTTGCGCAGCGCATCGATCATCTTGAACATCTCACGGCGGACGATGGCATTGTCCTTGTAGCGCAGGAACAACGCCGAAACGCTGTCGATGACGACGCGCTTCGCGCCGACCTTGTCGATGGCGTGGCGGATACGCGCCAGCAGCGCGCCGAAGTCATAATCCCCCACCTCGACCTGATTCTCAGCTATCGAACTCGCGTCCACGAACGCGACCTTCCCCTGCTTCTCGATCTCCGCAAGATCCCATCCGAAACAGGCGACTTCGCTGAAAATGTCGCTCTTGCGCTCTTCAAAAGTGACAAAGACCCCGGGCTCATTGAAGTCGGTGACGCCCCTAAGCAGGAACTCCAGTCCGAACAACGTCTTGCCCGAGCCGGCCGGTCCGGAAACCAGCACGCTCCTACCCGCAGGCAGGCCGCCTTCGGCCAATTCGTCGAATCCGGTTATGCCTGTCCGGATCCTATCGATGTCGCGTTTTAGCCCTTCCATATACTTAAATTATACTAAATTTAGAGCTATTTGGAAAGACGGCCAACGACGCGAACGCGCGATTTTAGCGTATCGTTAGCGATATTCTGGGTGGTGGACGGAAGGGTGAGGAAGTAGACGAGCGATGGGGTGGGTCCGAAAGTCCGGATGAAGCCTGACGCGTCATCTTAAATCTTCTCTCTTGCCCGCTTTCTCACTTTTTCCCCAAACGATGATATAATTCACGCGCAACCATATGGCAAAAACAGCCGAAAAACTATCCGAGGGGACGTTATTCATCAAGAAGCACTGGCAGATCATCTACGCGGTCATCCTGATAATCCTCGTGCCGGTCACCATCGCGCTCAACACGCTGTTCGTGGTCAGCCGGTTCAAGACGACCGTAGACATCGAGCTGCAGCGGACCGCGCTCATGATCGGCAAAATGGTGAACGTGACCAGCGTCGAACTCTTCAACGACATTCCCGCCCTGCAAAATCGCATCACGTCCATCGCCGAGGTGATACCGGAAGTGCGCAGCCTAGACGTGCTGCAATATCAAGAGGTCGACAAGGACTTCTCGGTGATCGCCAGCCTCTCCTCGGAAAGCGTAGGTCAGCCGGCGCATGGAACGCAGAACGCCATCGCTTGGTACACCGAGCAGCCGATCGCCTATCTGACCAAGAGCCCGCGTTCGGTCGGAGCGGATGCGGAGCTGACGCCGGAAGAAGCCAGGAGCAGCGACAGGTACTGGGGCGTAATCATGCCTTTGCACGATGAGGGCGGCGAACTGCGCTACCTGCTGTCCGCGAAGATTTCGCTTGAAATCATCGACGACCTGGTGCGCTCAAACCTGATCTGGTCCTACGCCTGGCTGGCGGTCACGGTGTTCATCGTGATCCTCATCCTCGCTTCGAACACGCGCCTGTTCCAGTACGCCATCCTGTTCAAGAAACTGAAGGAGGTCGACAAGATGAAGGACGACTTCATCTCCATGGCGTCGCACGAACTCCGCGCCCCGATCACCGCGATCCGCGGCTACCTGTCGCTGTTCCTCGAAGACGCGTTCGGTCCGATAGGCGAGAAGCCGAAACAGATCATGAAGACGACGATGTCCATCGCCACGCACCTCGGAGCGCTCGTCGAAGATCTGCTCGACGTGTCGCGCATCGAACAGGGGCGGATGAAGCTCGACTTCGAGGAAATCAGGTTGGAAGAACCCATCGAGGAGATTGTCGCGCAGCTCTTCTTCGAGGCGGAAAAGAAGGGCTTGGCGTTCACCTACAAACGTCCGGAACAGCCGCTGCCGCTGGTGCGCATCGACCGGTCGAGACTGCGGCAGGTGCTCATCAATATCTGCTCGAACGCCATCAAATACACCGAGAAGGGCGACGTCACCATCACGACGATCATCGATGAAGCCGGCATGCTCGAGCTGAAAGTGACCGACACCGGACTCGGCATGAATCCGGAGCAGCGCGAGAAGCTGTTCACCAAGTTCTACCGCATCAAGACCGACCAGACGCGCGACATCCCCGGCACTGGACTCGGCCTCTGGATCACCAAGCGCATCGTCGAATTGATGGGCGGCAAGATCTTCGTGGACTCGATCGAGAAGGTCGGGACGCAGGTCAGCGTGCTGCTGCCCATAGTCAAGAAGGCGGAAGTTGCCAAGAGTGCGGAAGAGGCAGAAGGTATGAAAGTCACGAAAGAGACAAAGGAGGTGGGAGAAGGAGAGAAAAAATAGTTGAAGTATGGTATCGGGAATCATCATCCTATTGGTGTTGCTTGCGTTGTCGGCCGGGTTCAGCGCGTCGGAAACGGCGCTGTTTTCGGTCGCGGACATCCGCATTCAGACGCTGGCGCAGAAAAAACATCCGAAAGCGCTGCTCGTGCAACGGCTGCGGGCGGACCAAAAAACTCTCCTGGGCACGATACTTTTGGGCAATAACGCGGTGAACGTCTCGGCATCGGCACTCGCTACCATGCTCACCATTGAGGCATTCGGCGATGTCTGGGTGGGGCTGGCCATGGGCGTAATGACGCTCTTCATCGTCGTCTTCGGCGAGTTCATCCCCAAGACCTGGTCGGCTCACAACAGCGAACGAGCCGCTTTCCTTTTCGCCCGTCCGGTCTGGATGCTGACCCGGGTGTGTGCGCCGCTCATCGGACTTCTGGATGGCGTCGCTGAACGCGTCTTGCACAGCAAGCTGGAGGCGAAAGAGACGAGGGTCAGCGAAGACGAGATCAAGACGATGGCCTCAATGGGGGTCAAAGCCGGCACGCTAGAAAAGCAGGAAAAAGAGATGATCGAGCGCGTTTTCCTGTTCAATGACATCACCGCCGAAGACGTGATGACCCCGACGGAAGACGTGAAATTCCTAGACGGCGCCTGGACCGTCGCTGAAGCGCTGCCGATCATCATCGAACAGAAATTCTCGCGCTATCCCATCTTCGAGGACGACAAAGACGATGTCATCGGAATCATGCATATCAAGGACTTCTTCAAGGAGCTGGCGGAGCGGCCGGACACCGCCCTTCGAGAAGTCAGGATCAAGGATATGGCGCAACAGGTGCTCTACGTGCCGGAGACGAAGCCGATCGACGACCTGTTCCGCGAGTTCCAGAAGAAACACGTGCACCTGGCGATTGTCGTCAACGAGTACGGCTCAATGGCCGGATTAGTGACGGCGGACGACCTGCTTGAGGAGATCGTCGGCGAAATCGGCGATGAGACCGACGTCGAAAACGAGGTCATCAAACGCGTCGACAAGAACACGGTGCTGGTGCATGGCGACGAGGAGATCAAGGACATCAACGAATTCCTGAACATCCGGATCCCCGGCAACGGCAACAAACCCGTCAGCCGCCTGGTGCTCGAGCTTCTGGGAAGCCTGCCCGAAGTCGGACAGACGTTGAAACTGACCGACTCGGTGACCGCGACCGTGGAAGAGATGGAAAAGATGCGCATCCTGCGCCTGAGGCTGGTCAAGACGCCGGAAGCGGATAAGCCGGCCGAAAAGACATGAGACGGTTGTTGGATAAACTCTTGAGGGTCAGGGCCGCACGCGTCACGCCGGAGAGTCTGACCGACGAAGGGAAGATGCCCGAATTCCGCGGCATCTCCGATTGGATCAACACGGAACCGCTGACCCGCGAAGCGCTAGCTGGCAAGGTCGTACTCGTGGATTTCTGGACGATGTCATGCGTCAACTGCATCAGGACGTTGCCGCACCTGAAGGCCTGGCACGAGAAGTACCGCGACGCAGGACTCGTCATCGTCGGCGTGCATACTCCAGAGTTCGGATTCGAACGCCAGCGCTCCGCCGTGGAAGCGGCCGTCCGACGCTTCGGCATCACCTACTCGGTCGCGCTCGATGATGACTACGAGATGTGGAAGGCATACCGCAACCACTATTGGCCGGCGCATTATTTCATCGACCGCAAAGGACGCATCCGCTACCACCACTTCGGCGAAGGCGACTACGCGCATTCGGAGACGGTACTCCGCGTGCTGCTGTCGGAGGACGGGACCGGACTTCCTGAAATGACGGCGGCCGCAGACGCGCCCGAAGTGGATTTCAGCAAGGTGGGCACGCCGGAAACTTATCTCGGATATGAACGGCTGGAGTACCTGGGATCGCCGGAGCCGGTGAAGATGGACGCGACCTCGCGCTATTCGACCGTGCGAGAGCCGGCGAGCGGCGTATTCTACCTCGACGGCGACTGGGAGATTTCGCGCGAGTGGGCCGCACCGCGGTCGGAAAACGCCGCGCTCCTGTTCAAGATCGATGCATCGCGCGTCAACTTGGTGCTGGACACCGATAGCCCCAGACGCTTCCGAATTGAATTGGACGGCGGACCGTTGCGGGACGGCGAGCTCGGCACGGACGCGAAAAACGAAGACGGGGGCACGATCGTCGAGGCGGTCACTGGCGGCATGTATGAAATCGTCGATACCCGCGGAAAGTACGGCGATCACGAGTTGCGACTGACCTTCCCCGAACCGGGAATACGGTTATACGCATTCACCTTCGGCTAATCGGACCGCTCGATAGGGCGGTTTTTTCATGGCCTCAAGTCGGCCGGGCTAGTCCGCTATCCGGGGCTTTTGGTGCTTCGCCCCTAACCCCTTGCGCGAACGCGGTGCCGCTGCACGGCGGTCTGGCCTCAAGCCGGCCGGGCTTTTTGAGGCACGCCGTCGCGGCACGGCTCGGACCGCTCCAGCGGCGGTCCGGCCTAACTCTCGGCGCGCGGCCCCGCCTGCGGCGGGGACCAAGCCCGCGCGCCTCTCCCGCCTCTGGCGGGACCCCGCCTTCTTTGATGCCAAGCTTCGCTTGGCTTGGATATCAGTGGCGGGGCGAGGTTGCCGCGACCGGCATGCCTCGGGATCAATCGGATCGGGTGCCGTAAAGTTTTGCTGACGCCCCGCGCGCTCCGTCGCTTGCCCGGCGAATGCCGGGTACTCGGAGCGGCGGAAGTCGGGCTGTCGTGCTCTCGTGCTGTCGAGCTTTCGTGCTCTCGCGCTTTCTCCATGCTCGAACGGGCGGCTTGTTGGCCTGTCCACAGTGAGCGAGTGAAAGTGACGGCCCGGTTTTCGCAGAAAACCGAGTGCCACTTTCGCGAAGCGGCTGTGGTCAGGCCAGGTGTCGCCCTCACCCCCGACCCTCTCCCGCATAGCGGGAGAGGGAGTACATGTTGCTTTATCCACCCTCTCCCCGCTTACGGGGAGAGGGCGGGGGTGAGGGGCACTCGTACAGGCAGAGATACGAAAAAACCGCCGAGGACGGCGGTCTGTCTAAGCGATCGTGTAACCGATTTCGACGAAATCACCGATCTGGTCGACGGTGAACAGCGTCGGCAGGCGTCCGTTCACGAAGCGCTCATAGAGCTGCAACGCCCGGTCGACCATGACCGGCATGTCGCCATCGCCCGACTGCGCGAGCAGGCGCTGCCAGGCCTTCCATTCGTGGCGTGACACCTCCCAGGACAGGTCGTAAACCCAAGGGTCTTCCGGCTTGGCCGTGTAATCCTTCAGGTTGCACCTCACGAAGTCCACGGCAGCGTCCTCCACGAACAGCGGATGGGACTCCCAATCCGTCGCGAGCATGTAAAATCCGAGGACCCGACGCATCACTTCGCGCTCTCGCTCGAACGGCAAGCCGGACAGCTTGACCAGCCACGTCCAGCGCTGGAATCCGGCAAGGGTCATACGGAGCGTGAAGCGCTTCTTTCTGGCGAACCAGCCGAACATCACAGCCTCCTTTCGGCTGTGAGGACCGTAGCGATAAAAGCGGCATCGGTCAATGAGAGAGAGAAGGAGAGGAGGTGGGGAGGAGAGAAGTGATGTAAAAAAACAACGGGCGGTTTAAATTCGCAGCCGCCCGCTGCCATACGGTTTAACCGACAGATATCCCACATTCACTTTCCTTCTCCCCCGCACCACTCGCTTGCCGTGAACCTGAATACAATGAACGGTTCACGGCTTCGCTCGGGTGCAGGGCAAGCCCTTCTCTTCTCAACCCATCACCGATTTATAGACATCCATTATCCGCGTGTAATGCATCTCCGGCGTGAACTCCAGCTCCATCCATTTACGGCCGCGGCGGCCCATGCGCGTACACCGCTCCTGACTGTTCCAGAGCGCCTTCATCGCCGTCGCCAGGCCTTTCGCGTCGCCTGCGGAAACCAGCCTGCCGGTCTCATCATGCCGCACGATCTCGCCCAACCCGCCGAGCTGGGTCGCGATGACCGGCTTGCCCGCGGCATACGCCTCGAACACCGTGAGACCGAAGACTTCGTACCAGACCGACGGTACGACGACGAACCTAGCCCGTGCATACTCGGCTTTCAGCTCCTCGCCGCTCCGCCAACCGACGAAGGTGATGTTGTCCGCGCCGAGCTTCGTGGCCAGCTTGTGCAGGCGCATGTCTTCCGGCCCCGTACCGACGATGCGGACCGGGACATCCTTGGCGATCGCCGCGGCACGAACGAGCGTCTCCGCCCCTTTCTCCGGCGAAAGTCTCCCGACGAACAGCGCGTAATCGCCGCGATACTCCGGCGACCACTTCGCCGTGTCGATGAAATGCGGGACTTGCACGATCTTCGACCCGTCGATGCCGTATTCCTCGAGTATCGCCGCCATCCAGGCGCTCGGCGCGATGATCTTGTCGACATTCGCGAGATATAACCCGAGAGCGCAGTGCAGAGACATCGCCAGCGCGTCCAGGGCGCTCGCGACCGCCGAACCCTTCACACAGCGATTAGCGACCGCGCGCCAATAGCTCGCCGGATGCGTATGCTCGCAGATCTTCCCATCGTGAAACAGCGAATAGTTGGGCGCGATGAGATGATAATCGTGCGCGGTCATGACCACCGGGATTCCCCGCTCTTTCGCCGCCGGCAATATCGACGGGGATATCTGATGGTAGATGTTGTGCAGATGGATGACGTCGGGCTTGACCTCGTCCAGGAGACGCGCGAACTTGCGCCGCGCCTCGAACGAGTACAGCACGCGGCCCGCGGTCTTGAGTCCCGAGAGGTTGAACTTCACGCGCCCGGTCTCGACCGGACTCACGAACCGGTCGCTCCAGCCGGACACGCGGTTGCGTCCGTCTTTCATGGCGAACGGCACGACGACGTTGCCGCGCTCAACGAGCAGGTCCTGCAGGTCGAACATGTAGCGCTCCGCTCCCCCCTTGAGGAAGTAGTATTTGTTGGCGAAGACTATGTTCATGATTGGCACGGTTATCGCTTACCGAAGATGCCTTCCTTACGGCCGAGCACGTAGACGAAGGCCGCGTACAGCCACAGGTAAAGCGCGAGCGTGCGCACCTCAAGATAGGTCGCGAGGAGTGCCTGAAAGGCGACGGCGCAGAGACAGCCGACGAAACCGAGCGCCAGGCCGCGCGCCAGCGGATCTTTGGAACGCCGGAAGACCTTGAGCGCCATCAGACCCAGGGCAACGAACATCCAGATATAGAATGCCAGGCCGAGCGTGCCGGTCTCACCCCAGAGCGAAAACCAGTTGTTGTCGATATAGCCCTCGGTGCCGTAGACGCCGAACGGCAAGCCCAATCGTTCATAGACGCTCGCGTTGCTGAGCGCAGCGGCGGCGCCTCCGCCGTACTGACCCGGTCCAACGCCGAACAGTGGCGCCGATGGGACGACCACCGTGACGGTCTGCACCATCCAGAACAGCCGGCCCATGCCGTAATACTCGCCACGCCAGCGCTCGAACGAGAACGCCTCAAAGAAGCGTTCGACAGCGGTCTGTTCGGGATAGTCGACGAGGTAACGCACGGCGATGCCGGAGTACGCCAGGTAACCGATGGCGATGAGCACGATCGCGGCGTACGCCAGCCGCACTCGTTTGTCACGCATCAGGATCGCCCCAATGATGAAAAGTCCGAGCGCGAACCCGAACCACGAGGCGCGGGAGAGCGTCAGCACGAACGCAGGCGCAGACAGGATGACGATGAGGAGCAAGCGCTTCTTGGCAGCGATCTCCTTCGCCTGATAGACGAGCCCGGCCGCGATGAGGAAGAAGAATCCGAGGAAGGTGCCGAGCTGGTCGAACCGCCCGAGCGTCGCGAACACGCGCGCGCCCGGCGACCAGAACTGTTCCGTCCCGCTCGTCAGCTGGATGCTCTCGTAGAACTTGCGCTCGCTCGGAATCAGGAACTCGTCCATCGGCGCTCCGATCATGGCCTGTACGAGCCCAAGTATGCCTTCCACGAAAACGAGCCAGAGCATCGTCCAGGTGAAACGGCGGATGAACTCGCGCTGCGGATCGAGGTAGACGACGATGAAGAACAGCAGGATGAACCGGATGATCTGCCGCAGGCCGAGGATGCCGTAGAGCGGCGGGACGAGATTGACGATGAGCGATGTCGCGGCGACGAGCAGGAAAAAGACGAACGGCAGGTCAATGGGCGTCGGCACCGGTCTGCGCCGGCGGAAGAGGACGCGCACCACCGCTGACGCGACCAGCACGTAGATGAGCACCTCCGGCAGATAGCGGGCGAAGACGTAGATGTCGTCGCTCACGAACTTGAGCAGGAACGGTTCCAGCGGAGTGTAGACGGCCAGAGCCAGGAGCGCGGCTTCGGGGCGCAGAAACGCGGCCACGAGAGCGGCTGCGGCCACGGTCACGGCCACCGCTTTCCACGGACCCAGAAGGACCGATATCAAACCGGCGACCAAAACGACCGAAGCGAGGACCAGGATGAAATCGCGGTCAAGACGATCGGGCTTATGGATAAGGCTGGCCAATTTTTGCCGCAGAGATGTCATGACATCATTGTACTAGAAGAGCGGGAGAAGGGGCACCCTTCGACGCGGCTCAGGGCAAGGAAGCGGGAGAAGATTCGTAGCGGCAGGGCTTGTCCCTGCTCTAGGGAGTGAAAGAAGGGGCAGAAGCTAGTTGTGTGTTTTATCCCCAGTTTGACGCCAAAAGTGCCACGCGGTTTTCTACAAAAACTGCGTGGCACTATTTGGCTAAAACTGGGGATAAAACTTACTCGCTCTTCACCGGCAAATCCAGGACCGCCGGTTCGGTGAGCGGCCTCGGCATATCTCCGCCGCCGATGATGGACTCCTCCCGCTGATCCAAAATCTCCTTGGCGAGCGGTACGATGACGTACCTGTGGTAGATGCCGAGCTCTTCCGGCGGGTTCAGGATCGGGAAGAACAGCGCCGGAACGTACAGCTCGGAAGGCGAACCAAGCTTGTCCGCGTAGACATAGTGCTGAAAGTAGTGCAGACTCGGCGTCCCCAGCTCCAGGACGTCCGCCGTGCCTTCCGGCAGGTAGACCTGACCATTGAATCCGCCCTTCTCGACCAGGGACAGGATTCGGCTGGCATCCGCCTCCGCCGGATACGCGGAGCTCTCGAACCGCGGACTCATGATCGAGTACGCGCCTTGCGTGAACTTCCGCGCGGCGTCCACGGTGACTCTCATGCCGTATGGGTCGCCGTTCCAGTCGAGCACGCTTCCGCCTTCGATCGTCAGCGGATAGACCAGGCTCACGTATGTCGGCGGCTGCGGCGGGTTGCCATTTTCCAGCATCCCGCGCCACCTGCCGTCCACCCACGGCGCCCCGTACGCGCTCCGGTCCACACCATACCTATCCAGGAAAGAATCGGCTATAGAAATGATTTCGCTGTCCGGCAGATCCTGGGCGACCGGCAGATTCTCGAGCTCCGGACTCCACTCTTCCTCCAGATTGATCATCGCCATGCCCTCGCGGAAGTCCAGGTAGACCCGGTAATCCTTCCCTCCGTCCGCGAATCCCATGGTGATGTTCATCATCTGGGGGTCGGACAGTCCGCCAAGAGCGAACAGGCCGTTATCCCGGCCGGCGAACGACGACGCCAGCGCCGAAGTCTGCATCTCCCTGACCCGTCTGTACACGGTCACCTCTTGCCCCAGGCCCGTGAGCTCGTCACCGGCGTACCTGAAGGAGACGGGCTGATATTCGGGTGCCGGGAGACCGATAGACATGTCAGTGCCCAAGGCCGGTTTGCCGCCGCCTCCGAGCCCGGCCGGAGTCGTTGCCGACTCAGGCGCCACTTGCCCCGTGACCATCTCGCCGTTCCCGGCGCTCAAGCTACCGAAGGCGTTCGGACCGAGCGCCAATACGCGATCGCCGGTCACTTCCGGCCTTGTTCCGCCCGGAATCAGCACGACCACCGCGATGAGCAGCGCGGCCGCGACGACGGCCGAGCCGCCAAGTATTAATATGGATTTTTTCATATGGTTTTGGATACGGATGAAATAGTTATCGCTTATTACCCTGGCCGCGCCCGGCATCAACAACTCTCGGCGCAAGCGGGCGACGAAGTCGCGGTCGACGGACACGGCGAACCTGCTTTCAAGCAGGCGTTCCACGGTCCGCCGCAGTTCCGACTCCCTGGTCTTGAGCTCCGGATCGAGCTCGAACAGGTCCTTGAGAATGCGGCCAATGTCTTCGGTCCGGTCGTTCATAGCCAACGGGTTAAAATCAGCAGGAACGCCGCGAGTCCCATGCCGCCGCGCAATTTACCGATGCCGCGGCTGAAAGCCATCTTGCAGGCGGCTTCGGTCTTGCCGACCGCCTCGGCAATCTCGCGATAACTCATCCCCTCCCAGACGCGCATCAGGACGATATCCCGCTGTTCGGAGGTCAGCGCGGCGAGATGTCTTTGCAGCTGTTCGGCGGCAATCCTCGCCTCGGCGTCGCGGCTGGAGTCGGCATCGGAAGCGAGCTCCCACATGTCGTCTATGGCGTCCGTCGGCCGAGCGGTCCGATAATGATCGATGACCGCGTTCCTGGCGATGCGATAGAGCCAGCCGGAAAGCGAACCCTTGGCAGGATCGAACGAGCCGATCCCTTGCAAGGCCTTCCTGAAGACTTCCGAGGTGACGTCCTCGGCGGTCTCCTTATGATGGGTCTTGTAGTAGACGAAGCGGTAGATGCGCTCGATGTAGGCGTCATAGACGATGCCGAACGCTTCGGTATCGCCGCCTTTGGCCTTAAGCG
>Ga0265297_10003375_pt1 | contig 29108 bp, 32 predicted proteins | sample Munlanlwell13791_FD_192502 | JGI IMG/M metagenome (GOLD analysis project Ga0265297, IMG submission 192502) | Leachate microbial communities from a municipal landfill in Southern Ontario, Canada - Leachate well 137-91 | ecosystem: Engineered > Solid waste > Landfill > Unclassified | place...
GGCCTACGACCGTCGTGCTATAATCACGCATAGAGCCAGTCAAACCTCCGTTTGTGGATAGGCTTCCTCTCGGGGAAGCAACCCACGATATAACGCAGGCGACTGGCTCGTCTATTTAATCTAGGGCCTACAGCTTCGGGTGGTCCGGGGCGTTCTGCGTCGAGAAGCTGACGCTCTTGAGCACGTTGCCGTGGAGGTCCACCACGTCCACGCGCCAACTGCCGATCCAGGTCTTCGCGATGGTCTTGCGGCTCCAGGTGCGCCAGGTCTTGGCTCCGACCGAGAGCTTCATGCGGCCCGCTTCCTTCTCGTTGAAGTACCACACGTGCTCGATCTCGGTCGGCGCCTCGAGGGAGGTGAGCTTGGTCCAACAGACCAGCTGGCCCATCTCGGGAGAGAACTGCGAGGCCACGCCCACGGGCAGGCGCTTCTCCACTCCGGTGGCGATGACCGCCTCCTGGACCGTGATCGTGGGGGCAGGGGGCTGGGTCTTCTGCTCCTGGGCCATAGCCATCCCGGCCAAGCCTAAGAGGAGTGCGATGGACAGGGTTCTCATGGGCGTTGCTCCTTTGCGCATATTATAGACAAAGCGCTTCCAGGGATTGCAACTATCGAGGCCCCTTCATCTGGATGTGCCAGTCCCGGTAGGCGCGGTAGGCCCGGTAGACCGCGAGGCCGGCCAGGAGCGCGTCGTCGACCCAGCCCAAGGCGGGCAGGGCGTCGGGCAGGGCGTCCAGCGGCCAGAGTACGTACACCGCGGCCCCGATGAGCCAGAGGAGGATGCGTTTGAGCGGGGCCTTCACGGTGGTATTATATACTTGTCGGAACGGAGGCTCTATGGCCAAGCGCGCGAAGACGCAGGAGACGGCGGAGCTCGGGAAGAGGGTCACGGAGGCCCTGCTCAAGGTCGTCGGCGACATCCCGAGGAGCAAGGAAGAGCCCTCGGAGAATCCCGCGGGCCGCGCCGAGGAGCTCACCAAGCGCGCGGCGCTCGACGCGGCCGTGATCTCCGGCGGGCTCGCGCTCCCGGCCGGCCCCCTGGCCCTGCTCACCCTTATCCCGGACCTCCTCCTCATGTGGAAGCGGCAGGCCAAGCTCGTGGCGGATATGGCCGCGGCGTACGGCAAGAGCCGGGACCTGAGCCAGAACGTCCTGCTCTACTGCCTGTTCAGGCATACGGCCTCCGAAGCCGTCAGGACCCTGACGGTCCCCGCGGGCGACGAGGTCGTGCTTAAGCGCTCGACGGTGAAGACGCTCAAGCGTGTGGCGGCCGCAGCGGGTGTCCGCGTCGCCCAGCGGCTGCTCAGACGGCAGTTCGCTCGCGTCATCCCGGTGCTGGGCATCGTGGGCGTGGCGGGCTACGCCTATTACGACACGGCCCAGGTGGGCGAGACCGCGCTCGAGTTCCTGAAAGGGAAGAAACGCCGCTAGATGTTGGCGCTCCTTCTCGCGCTCGCCGTCCCGGCGCAGGGCGCTTGGCTCGAGCAGGGGACCGCGGCGCTCTTCGACCTGGAGTTCGATAAGGCCCGCGCCGTCTGCGAGGGCCGCATCCGCGAGGCTCCGACGGACCCGTCGGGAGCCCTGTGCCGCGCCGCGGCCACGTGGTGGCAGGCGGCCACGGAGCCGGTGGAGGGCCGGGTGGACGCGGCGCTGGAGAAGCGCTTCTTCGCGGATGTGGACGCCGCGTTCAAGCTGGCCAAGAAGGGCTCCGGGGCGCAAGCGCATGTCATGGCCGGGCTGGCTTTGGGCTTGCGCGCCCAGTGGCATCAGGACAGGGGCGAGAAGGGGAAGGCGAAGTCGTACGGCAAGAAGGCCGCGAAGCGTCTCAAGAAGGCGCTCAAGCTCGACCCCAGGGCTTCGGACGCGCATTTTGGGCTCGGGGTCTTGGACCTGGAAGAGGGGACCTACGCCCTGCGGACGGCTATGGGATACGGCCGGCTGACCTCGGATGCGGCCGCGTTCTTCCTGTTGCGCGTCCTCATATTGGAGAGGAAGGACTACGAGGCCGCGCTGCCGGTACTGGAGCGGCTGCGCGGGCGCTACCCCCGGAGCCTCATGCTGAAGTTCCTCGAAGCCGTGGCCCTGCACCGGGTCGGCCGCTGGGACGAGTCCCGCGCGCTCCTTTCCGGCCTGCTCCAGGACCCGGCTGTGCGCGCGGAGTTCCTGGGCCCCAAGCAGCCCAGGATCGTGTGCGGCTTCTACCAGGAGCGGTGCCTGGAGCGCGAGACCCTGCTGGGAGCGATCGAGTGGACGTCGCGCGAGATTGAGACCTGGCACCCGAAGGGGCTTTGGAGGAGCGTGCTGCTGTTCTACCGAGGCCTGGCCTACGGTCTCGCGGGAGACCACGACCTCGCGGCCAGGGATCTGCGCGCCGTGGAGCGGCATCCCGAGCTCAGCCCCATGAGCTGGGCCGCGGACACCTGCGCGTCCGGCATCTGCCGCAGGCAGACCGTGCTGGAGCTCATGAAGGAGCTTTACGGTCTGCAACCTTAGACCTAGAACGATCCTGGGTCTTTGGTCCATGGGCTCTGTCCCATTGCGCGGCGATACTCAGGATAGACGGAGGTACACCATGGACATTGTTTTAGGCCTGCTTGCCGCGTCCCTTCTCTCGTCCGGAGCGTCCGCGCTGACCGTGGAGCAGTGGAAGCTGGGCGATTTCGACGGGGCCGCGCCCGAGGCGGAGATCCCGGTGGTCCAACCGAAGAGGGGGCCGACGAAATCCGGGGCCCCGCTCTACAAGTGGGGCAAGGACGCGACCCAGCCGAAGAGGGGGCCGACGAAATCCGGGGCCCCGCCCCAGGCGGAGCCGCCCAAGGCCCCTCAGAGGGATGATTCCCCGGCTCCGACGCCCACGCCGACCCCGACGCCGACTCCTTCCCCCGGCCAGGAGACGCCGGGCGCAGACGAGGTCGAGTCAGGGCCGGTGTACAGCCAGGCGGATAAGCCCATGCTGGAGAACGCGCTCATGCCCACCCTGTACTATACCGACGGAGTCCCCTCGCCGGGGGTGGCGGCCATATTCCTGGAGGATCTCCTCGACCGCAAGAACCCGCTGGACGTCCAAAGGCTGGCGATCATCAAGGAGATCGAGAAGGCGGACAATTGGGGGTATAAGCCCAAGGGGTATCCCGGCAGTTCCCGGGACTACGCCATCTCGAAGGCGGCGGAATATAAGGAAGTGGGGCAGCCTCCCAAGGAGAAGACGGCCGCCGAGGAGTACACCCAGAACTGGACGTACAACGGCCCCTAGGAGGAGGACTACTTCGGCTTGTCCTTCTCCGCGCTCTCGAGGGGGATCGAGAGCCTGAACATGGAGCCCCGGCCGACCTCGCTGTAGACTTCGACCTTCCCTTCGTGCCGCTCCATGACCTTCCGGACCACGGCCAGGCCCAGGCCCGTCCCGCTCGCCTTGCTGGTGAAGAAAGGCATGAAGATGCTGTCCAGGATGTCGGGCTGTATGCCCGGCCCGGTGTCCTGCACCTCGATGCGGGCCATGGAGGCGTCCGTCAGGATGGTGCTCACGAAGATATGCCCGCCCTGCGGCATGACTTCGGCGGCGTTGACCACCAGGTTGCGCAGGGCCTGCTTCATCTCCTCGACGTCTATGTTCACCGTCGGGTTGCGCTCGTCGAACCTGCGCACCAGCTGGATGCCGGGGGGGAGCGGGATGTTGGCTACCGTCTCCGCCACGAAGTGGTTGATCTGCACGGGCTGGGGCTTGAGTTCGCGCGTGCGGGAGTAGGTCAGGATCTCGTTGATGATGCTGCTCGCGCTCTGGATGGCGCCCTCCACGAGGGCGATGTGCTTGGAGATCTTCTCGTCGAGGGTGTTCGCGCGGGTGAGCTTGGTCTTGATGTAGAAGATGGAGTTGTTGATGACGGCCAAGGGGTTGCGGATCTCGTGGCCGACCACCGACGCCATCTGCCCCATGGCGGCGAGACGCTCCTTGCGGATGATCTCGTCCTGGGCCGCCTGGAGCTCGCGCGTGCGCGCGTCCACCCGCCGCTGCAGGGTGCCGCGGAACTTCTCGAGCTCCTCCTTGGCGTGGACGAGCTCCTCGTTCTTCTCCCGGAGCGTGTCGCTCATCTGCAGGAATTCCTGGCCCAGGTCGCCGATCTCGTCGCTGGGAAGGGTCATCTCGGGGAGATCGTCGAAGCGGCCCGCCTTGAGCTGCTCGGCCGCTCCCTGCAGCTCGCGGATGGGCAGGGTGATGTGGGCCGACACGGCCAAAGAGAGGACGACCGTGATGCAGATGACCCAGAGCATGATGCGGGCGACCTGCGTGCGCATGGCCGTGGCCGCGCGGTAGGCCGCTTCCAAAGGCTGCTGCACGTAGACCAGCCAATCGAGGCCGCGCACCGTGGCGTAGGCTCCCAGGGCATTGACCCCGTCCGCCAGGGCGACCTCGCCTCCTCCCGTGTCCGTGCTCCGGTGCGCGAGGAAGTTCGAGATGTCCTTCGAGAGCCGCGGGTCCGTCCGATAGACCTTGTCCAAAGAGGAGTGGGCCACGAGGAAGCCGTCCGGCGTGGACAGGGCCGCCTGCCGGCCCTCGCGTTCCGGGAACTCGTTCTCCAGCATCTTGGAGAACCCGGCCATGCTCACCTTGCCGAGCAGGACTCCCTTGACCGTGGGCGTCGAGCGTTCGGCCACGTCCGTGATGATGGGGACCGCGATGGTGAGGGCCGGGTGCACCCCCTGGAACCGCTCGAGCGAGCCGATGTACTCGTGCCGCTGGCTGGCGACCTGGAAGGGCGGGCTGTTGTAGAAGTCCCGCATGGCGTTGTCCTTCTGCAGGAAGCGGTCGATGCGGCACTTCTCCGCGCCGTCCATGTCGATGACCGAGAGCTCCAGGAACGCGGGGTTGACCTGCATGACCTTGGAGATGTACTCGCGCTGCTGGCCGGAGTCCATGGAGGCGAACTCGCCGAGTTTGGCCGTCTCCTCGAGCACGTTCTTGAACCCGTCGATCGTGCCGTTCACCGTCTCCGCGAAGCTCTTGGCGTGGTTCTGCTGGTTGCGCAGGGAGACGCCCTTCATGATGGTGAGCGATATCTCGACGAGATGCCAGCCCACCACCACCATGGGGACCAAGGAGATGAGCAGGAACCACACCAACATCTTGTGGGAGAGGCGTCCCCGGCCCTCGGCTGGCTGCATGATATCCCACGCTATTATGTCCACTTCTATCCCTTGACGCAAGACTCTCCGAGCGTTAACCTCTAGGGTGCGGATGCACCCTGGTCCTGAGCGGATATCGGATATGCGTCAGCGAAGGATGAGAGAGACGCTCTTTGTCCTCGCGCTCCTGCTCCTTCCGGGAAGCCTTCTGTTCTGCGCGGAGTGGGCCGACCGATACCGAGAGGCCCAGGAGAAGTACTACGACGCCAAGGCCGAGGCGAACCGGAACCGCTCTTTCGCCGAAACCCTGAAGAATCCGGCCGAAAAGGCCAAGGCATTGGAAGCCGCCCAGAAGGCCGCGCTGGACATGCAGAAGGCCAAGGCGGACATGGACGAGGCCGCCAAGCACGTCAAGCCGGCCGAGGATGCTCAAGAAGAGAAGGGCAAGTCCCCGGAGGCGAATCCCGCCCTGGACCCGCGCGTGACCCACCATTCTTGGGTGGGCGAGCCGGGCAAGACCGGCGGGCTGGACACCAACCGGCCGAGCATGCCGTCGCCAAACGTGCCCCAGACCATCGAAGGGGCGAAGCCCTATGGAGTCATTTATACGCGCCCGCCCGCCAAGCAGGGTGGGGCCAGCGCCCTGACCGGAGGCCGGGTGGGTTATGCGGAGCGGCTCGGCCAGGGACCGGCTCCCGCCGTCGATAACGCTCCCGCTGTGCAGGCGCCTGCGCCGCAGGCGGAGCCGTTCCAGGAGATGCGCCAGCCGGAGAGGCTGCCCAGGGATTTCCAGCCCGTGGATTTCGTTAGGAACGCGGACAACTGGGGGTTCGTGCCGTTCGAGCCGGGCCGGGCCCCGGAGGCGGGGGTCCGGGGGCGGATGAAGGAAGAGGCCATCACGCAGGTGCGCCGGGCCCTGGACGAGGGGCGCGACGCCGAGGCTTTGACCCAGGCCGAGGAACTCCTGCATCTATCACCGGAGGACTCGAGGGCCTGGCACCTGAAGGCCTTGATATTGAACCGCCTCGGCCGCTTCGCGGAGGCGGCGGAGGCGGCGCGGGGCGCTCTCGGGTTCGGGGGCGAGAACGCGAAGGTGTATGAGACCCTCGCCGTTGCCTGGGTCGGCCTGGAGAGGTACGCGGAGGCCGCGGACGCCGCGTCGAAAGCCCTGAACCTGGACCCGAAAGCGGCCTTGGCCTACGCGATCCGCGCGCTGGCGCGCGAGAAGCTCGGCCAGGACGCGGCGGACGACGTCAAGATGGCGACGAGCCTGAGGCCGTCCTTGTTCCAGCATTCCCGGATCGGCGGACCGATCAGCCCTCCGTCGGTGAAGCCGTCCCTGTATCAAGAGGGCGGAGAGGAGACTTCGGAGAAGTCCTCTCCCCTGCCGTGGGTCATGGGAGGCCTCACCCTCCTCGTGTTCGCGGGAGGGGGCTGGATGTTCTGGATGAAGTACCGGTAGTCGTTACCGCAGCGACGGATCCGCCTGCAGCCCGGTCGCGCAAGCCATGGTGATGATGTCGTCCACGCTGCACCCGCGCGAGAGGTCGTTGACCGGCTTGGCGAAGCCCTGCATGATGGGGCCGATGGCCTCGGCCTTGGCCAGGCGCTGCACGAGCTTGTACCCGATGTTCGCGCTCTGCAGGTCCGGGAAGATGAGCACGTTGGCCTTGCCCGCCACGGGGCTGCCCGGCGCCTTCTGAGACCCGACCTTCGGCACCAGGGCCGCGTCCGCCTGCATCTCGCCGTCGATGAGGAGATCGGGCGCCTTTTCCTTGGCGATGCGCGTGGCCTCGCGCACCTTGTCCACGAGTTCGTGCTCGGCCGAGCCCTTGGTCGAGTAGGAGAGCATGGCCACCCTGGGCTCGAAGCCGCACAGGACCTTGGCCATGCGGGCGGTCGAGATGGCGATGGCGGCCAACTTCGCCGGCGCCGGGTCCGGCACGATGGCGCAGTCCGCCATGAACATGATGCCCTTCTCGCCGAACTCGCAGTTCGGGACCACCATGATGAAGAAAGACGAGACCGAGGAGCCGGGAGCCGGCTTGATGAGCTGCAAGGCCGGGCGGATGGTGTCGGAGGTCGCGTGCTGGGCGCCGGAGAGGAAGCCGTCGACCTCGTTCAGGTGCATCATGAGGGTGCCGAAGTAGATGGGGTCGAGCATCCACTTGGCAGCGTCGTCGCGGGAGATGCCCTTGTGCTTGCGCGCCTCGAAGTAGACGTCGATGAACTTGTCGCGCCGCGGGTCCTTGGCCGGGTCCACGATGGGGACCTTGGAGATGTCGGCGTTCTCCTTTTTCGCAACGGCCTGGATCTTGTCCGCCTCGCCGAGGAGGATGGGGCGGGCGAGGGACTCTTTATGAAGGAACGCGGCGGCCTGTACCGTCCTGGGCTCGTCGCCTTCCGGGAGAACGATGCGGCGGGGGTTCTTCTTGGCTAGGTCACGGAGCTTCTGCGCGATATCCATGGGGAAATCATACGGCGTTGGATGGGGCGGGTCAAGTTTACGGCGAGAGCCGCGTCATGAACTTCGGCGTGGTGTCGGGCCAGATCTTGCCGCCGCTGGAGGAGACATGGGCGCGGACATAGGGGTCCGCCGCGTCCTTCAGGTTGATGCCGAAATGGTTGGGCGGCGGGTTCCACCGGTTCTTGACCAGGTAGCCTTCCTTGAGGCGCTCCACCTGCTCCGGCGGCACGGTGGCCAGCTGGAAGAGCCCGCTGCCCGAGAAGTTGAAGGCTCCGGCGAGCACCCCCACGTAGGTCTGGCCGCCGATCGTGACGATCGTCGGGCAATGCTGGAAACCCGATATGTAATGCGTTCGGATGTCGAGCTTCGGGAATTGCTTGGCGGCATTCACCCCGCAGTTGGCGGGGTCGCTCTGGCATTCCGGGCTCGCCGGGTTGTTGAAGAGGTTGTAGAACATGGATTTGCGCAGGATCACCTGGTCCTTGCCCGCCGTCCTCTCGAAGATGAGCTTCTCGGCCGCGGCTACGTCCCCGAGCCATCTGTAGATGTTGATGTAGTTGTAGGCGGCCCGGTTGGCCGCCTCGAGCTCCACCGCGCCCTCGGTGGGCAGATGCGCGTGCAGGATGCCCATGTTCTCGGGCGGGTTCTCGGTGTACGCCGCGGCCGGGCGGCCTCCGCCGTAGCGGATGGGCCAGGAGAGAGTCCCGTCCTCGATGGGCTCGACCAGGGAGGGGTAGAGCATGGAGGCCGCGCCCGCCGCTCCCATGCCGCCGCGGAAGATGCGCTGGGGGAATACGCCGTTGATGTAGGCGAGGCGGTTGAGCAGGTCCGTGTACTGCTCCATCTGCGCGGTGGCGGCCGCGTCCAGGGCGAACTGCTGGCGGATCTTCTCGGTGGAGAGGTTGCCGATCTCGACGAGGAAGATGAGCAGGATGATGAACGAGGGCAAAACGAAGAGGAACGGGATGATGACCTGGCCGTCTGAGGCGCGCCTCGCGGGGCCAGGGCCTTTCTCCCGCTTCATTTCGTCTTCTCCCCGTAGAATGTGGCCCTGGCTCCGTGGATCCGGCTCTCCACGTTGCAGCCCCCGCAGTACATGGCCTCGTCCGTGACGCGCTTCGTGTCCAGGAGCTGGAACACGGCGAGGTTGTTGACCATGGTCATGCCGTCGAGCTCGTGACGCGCCGCTTGTTCCCCGTCCCCCATCTTGCGCAGGATCCAGGGGCCTTTCTGGTACTCGGCCAGGTCCTTGGCGAGGCCTTCGTTGAACATGGCTTGGACCAGCTCGTTGCCCTGCACGTCCGCCGGCACCTTGTCGTACTTGTCCATGGCGCCTTTGATCCACGCATCCTCCGGATCGTTCTTGACCGGGTTGTTGAGGGAGGCGTAGTTGCTCAAGTCCTCCCCGGCCGCGCCGAGGAAGACTCCGCGCGCGACCTTCCCGTCCGTGCGTCCCGTGATGATGGCGTCGCTCTGCGTGACCATGGTCCGGCCCATGTCCTTCATGTCCTGGACGCCCATCGTGTCGAGCCGCACCATGCTCCGGTTGGATTGGCGCAATTCCTCCGGGGTGATGATGCCGGCCAGGCCGCTCGCCAGGGCCGGCTTCTCCCACTTCTGCTCCGGGAGCTTCTCCTGGCCCGAAACCGCGGATGCCCGGGCCTTGTCCTGGACCGGCGCTTTCTCCGTGATCAGTTCCAGGGTGTTGCCGCGGTTCTCCCAGTTCCAGAAGCGCTCCGCGATGGGCCTGTCCAGACTGGCGGTAACGGCCAGCCAGTCGCTGGAGTAGAGCTTCTTGATGATGAGGATGGCGTCTCCCACCATGATGAGGAGCACCAAGGCGAGGATGAGCGAGGATAGGACCGGCCTCTTGCGCGCATGGTCCAGCAGCCAGATCATCTGGTTGCGCGGGTCGAGCTCGCGTTTGGCCTGCTCCGGCGTGTACTTGAACGCGTCCGTGCTCCACTTGGCCAGGTCCTTGGGGTCGGCAGTCTTGCCGGGGCGGGTCATGAGCTTGTTGAGATGCCCGCGGAAGTCCCCTTTCCCGAGCATGGCGTTGCTGATGCGCTTGCTCAGACTCGCTGGAGGCGGGGTCACCGCAGGCGCGGGCATGCCCGCGCCTTTCTTTTCCACAGGCGCATTCGTCGGGCCCGAAGGAGGAGGCTTCTCCGGGTCCTTGCCCTGACCCACTTGGTCCATTTCCTGATTAGGATAGGTCCGAAAGAAGGAATATTCAAGGCCTAGGTGGCGTCTTCCTCTCAGTCGATCCAGTCTCATGCCTCTAATGTTGCGCGGAGGCGCGGGGGAAAGCGATGAAAGCTTTCCGCAAGCGATTAACTCTTCTTTTCAAGGGCTTAATCGCTCCCCCCGGACCCGTCTTGACGAAATCCTGACATGGCGCTGGCCAACTTTGCTAGACTCCATGGGATGGGCAGATTCACGGATATGTTCAGGGAGGAACGGCCGGCGCCGGCCCCTCCTCCGCCCACGCCGTGGTGGGCCTGCGTGCCTTTCTGGATGCTGCTGGGCGCATTGTGCGGGTCGGCGCTCTACCTCACCGTGCTCAGGAAGGCCATGCCGCCGCCCCGCCAGTTGGGCCGGGAGTTCAGGCAGGTGGCCAAGGATTTCGCGGAGGCCTACGCGCCCGCGCGGCCCAAGGATGACGGTCTTCCGCAGGGGCCGGCTGCGGACACCTTGTCCGCGCCGGTGGACCCCACCCGTTCCCGCGGGAAGTACGTCGGGCGGAAGGGGTCCAGGTCCCTGCTGGCCAAGAGGCGCGGCGACGAGTACGGCTACAAGCCGGCCGCGGACGCGGAGAACTACACCCACCACATGAACACGCCTCTCCGATTCGATGACTTCGAGGTCCCTTTCTGGCAGACCGACATGGGCCGCGGCATCGCCTGCGTCGGATCTCTCGCCGTCTTCTTCGGGGGGCTCGGGTGGTTCCTTTTCCGCAATATCAACAAACACGCGAGGACATTCTGAATGCAACCCGAGAAACCGTTCCCCGAGATAGGTTGTTCCACGGACCCGAAGCAGGTCCCCTGGGCCAACGCCGTGGTGTGGTCCGAGCGTATGGAGACCGGGCAGCGGGTCTACGAGTGGCTCACCAAGGAGCACGTCCGCGGCCTGAGTTGGACCACGGGCCTGCTGTCCATCAGCATCAATCACGAGTCTTACCTGGACAAGGACATCATGTACATCCTCATCCAGGCTCCCTTCATCGCGATCGGCAAAGACATCTCGGTCTAGCTATAGTGCAGCCAGAGCCTATCCGGGTCCTGATGATCGAGGACGACCCGGTCTCGGGCCGGCTCGTGGAGTTGGCCCTGGCCGGGGAGAGGTCCTGCGCCTTCAGCGTCTGCTGGGCCCAGTCCCTGGCGGAGGGCCTCAAGCGGCTCTCGGAGTGCGAGCCCGACGTCGTGGTCCTGGACCTGGGGCTTCCGGACAGCAAGGGTCTGGACACATTCCTGAAGGTCTCCGAAGTCGCGCGGGAGGCGCCTGTCGTCATCTTCACGGAGAGCACGGACGAATCCTTGGCCACCGAGGCCGTACGCAGAGGCGCGCAGGACTATCTGGTGAAGGGCCCCGTGGAGACCTACCTGCTCGTGCGCGCCTTGCGCTATGCGGTCGAGCGCAGGCGGGCCCGGGCCCGGGTCGAGCAGATGAAGGAGGAGTTCCTGCATAACGTGAGCCATGAGCTCAAGAACCCGCTGACCGCGGTGGATCAGGCCGTGGCTCTCCTCATCGACGGGGTCACGGGCCCCCTCCAGCCGTCGCAGCGCAAGTTCCTGGAGATCGCGCAGCGCAACGTCGCGCATCTGCGCCTCATGATCGAGGACCTCTTGGAGGTCACCCGCGCGCAGACCGGCAAGCTGTCCGTCGAGCCCCGGCGGACCCTGCTCCCGGAGCTCGTCGCCGAGACCGTGGCCTCCCAGAGGCTTGCCGCCGCGGCGAAGGGCTTGTGCTTGGCCGAGGACCCCCGAGACGGCCTGCCGCCGGTGCACGCGGACCCGGTGCGGGTGCGGCAGGTGGTCATCAATTTCCTGGACAATGCCATGAAGTTCACGCCTTCCGGCGGGAACATCCGGGTCTGGTGCGGCATCTCCAAGGCCGATCCGAGCAAGGCCGAGGTGTCGGTGACGGACTCCGGGTGCGGCATCGACGAGGAGTCGGTCCGCCGCGTGTTCGACCGGCTCTATCAGGTCCCGAGGCGGGGCTACGACGCTTCCCGCAAGGGGCTGGGTCTGGGGCTCTACATCTGCAAACAGATCGTGGAGCGGCACGGCGGGCGGATCTGGGCCGAGAGCGCTCCGGGCAAGGGGAGCTCGTTCCGCTTCACGGTGCCCCTGTTCTCTCTCGAGAGCCTGCTGGAGCCCGTGCTCATCCATGAGGGCAGGCCCGTCGGATCCTTGGCCCTTTTGTGGGTCGAGGTCTATCCTCCGGACCATATCCTGCCGGAGCAGACCGCGCGGGCGGCGTTCCTGGAAGCGCTGAACGCGCTGAGACAGAACGTCCACCACTACGACCTCGTGCTCCCTGAGATGAGCCCGCCGGGGCTCGAGGGCCTTGTGTTCATCGCGGCGCCCATCCATGCCAAGTCCGTCCCCAACATGATCCTGCGCCTGCAGGCCGTCTTGTCCCGCCTCCACTCCTTCCGCGTCCACGCGCTCACCCCCCGGATATCGCACGCCATGCTGGAGTTCCAGGTCCAGGCCGGCGGTCCGGCCGTCCTGGCCGAGGCCGCCCGGCGCATCGAGGCGCTGGTGACCGAGAAGGTCGGACGGAGGGTGCGGGTCTGAACGGGCTGCTCCTCGGCTTGGCGCTGGTCCCCTGCTATGCCGCTGATCCGGCGGCAATGGTGCGCGAAGCCCTCCCTTCCATCCGAGCGGAGGAGAAGGATCTGTCCGTGCGGCCGGACCGCTGGCCCACTCGTCTCACGCTCGACAAGGTCGAGCGCCTGCTGGTCTCCCCGCTCTCCGCGCCCGGACTCGAGGGGACGGGCAGGGACATGCTCTCCGCGTCCAGCCTGACCGAGCTCCTGCATTCAGCGGCCGAGACGCTCGGCGTCCCGCTGTCCGAGGTGGTCCCTTCCACCGCCCCCTCCCATGTGGAGAGGCTCATGCAGGCCATATCCTCGGCTCAGCCCCTGCTCGATCGGAGCGTGGGCTCCTTGTCCGCCCAGGAGCGGCGGCGGGCTCTCGCGGCGGCGAGGAGCGCGGTCCTGAATGAGAGCCCGGAGGACGGATCCGAGGCCGCTGAGAAGTTCGACCTGGCGTCGCTCCTCCAAGCCGCGTTCATCGTGGCGCGGCAGGCGGATGAGACCGCGGCCGGGCTCAAGGGGATGGAGTCCAGCGGCCGGTCCAGGTCGGAGGGGGTCTTGGTCTCCGGCGCGGGGGACGATGTCTACACGGCCGAGGACCTGAAGGGTGTCTCCCTGCTCGTGGACCTGGGGGGCAGGAGCCGCTACGAAGCGGCCCCGGCTTCGGCGGATGAAGGCCGCATCCGCGTGGTCATAGACCTGAGCGCGGAGGTCGTGATCGACGCCCCCGACGGAGCGCCGGCCTCCGGCGTGTTCGGCATCGGGCTGCTGTATCTCCCGAATGCGGGCGGGACCAAGACCCTGCGCGGGGGGGACATCGCTTTCGGCGCGGGCCTTTTCGGGGTCGGAGGCATGATCGCCGAAGGGCCTCTCTTTCTGGACAGCCGGCGCTTCGGGCAAGGGGCCGGAGCGTTCGGGGCCGGGTTGCTGCTCGCGCGCGGGGATGCCTCCCGGCTGACGGCGCGGTTGTCGGCGCAGGGATTCGGCTCCACGAAAGGCGCCGGCCTTTTCGTCCACCACGGCAGCGGGACCGTCCTGACCTGCGGCCTGCACTATCCCGATCCCCGCGAGGGCCTGGCCTTCATCAGCCTCTGCCAGGGCGCCGGGCTCGGGCCTCGGGCTTTCGCGGCCGGAGGCGTCGGTCTCGCGGCTCTGGCCGGCGACGGCAACCGGCTGGACTCGGGCTACATGGCGCAGGGCCTGGGCTACTGGCACGGCCTGGGCGCCCTCTTCGTGCAGGGGAACGGGAACAGGCTCCAGGCCAGGAGATATGCCCACGGCGCCGGGGTGCACACGGCCGTGGGCTTGCTCAGCCTGAGCGGGGACCGCAACAGGGTCGTGACCTGGGGCGTGGGCCCCGGGTTCGGATGGGATTACGGCGTGGGCTGGCTCCTGTCGCGCGGGGATGGGAACGACTTCTCCTCGGAATGGGCCTCGGCCCGGGGAGACGTCAACGGGCATGGGTTCGCGGTCATCCAAGGGGGCGGCAACCGCATAGCGCTTGCCGACATGGGGAGCGGGGCCATGAAGCGGAACGCTCCGAGCTACGGGGTCGTGGCCGTGGAGGGCGGGGAGAACCGTATCCGGGAGGTCAACCCGGACGCCTGGGGGTTCGTCCGCGGGCCGGCTTCCGAGGCGATGGAGCCCGAGAAGCCGGAATGGCCGTCCACGGATCGCGCCCCGTTCGAGGAGGCGGACCGCGAGCGGCTGGCGCAAAAGCTCTCTCGTGCGGAGAAGATGGACATGAAAGGCCGTCTGAGGGCTTGGCTCTCCGTGCTCTCGGACCCGGGCCTGGACGGCCGCACGCCGCTGGAGACCGCGGGCCGCGTCCTGGAGATGGACCGCAAGGAAGGGGCCGCGCATGCGCCCAACGCCGATCCTGAGGGGGCGCAGCACAGCGGCGCGTCCGCGCCGGCAGCGTTCGCGTCTTTGGTCTCGGCCGACCGCTTCGATGAGCTCGCGTGGATCAGGCTCTTCCTGGCGGCTTTCGGCACGCCGGCCGCGGCCGCGGTGAATGCCGAGCTCCAGACCGCCTCAGGCATGCGCAAGACGGTCCTGGCGGGGATGCTCAGCCTGTTCCGGACCGAGGACGCGGCTCCGGCGGCCGTCGCGCTCCTGGCGGATCCGGACTGGAGGACTCGGCGGGCCGCCCTGCTGTCTTTGGGCGGCTTGTTCAGCCGGGAACGGGGCGAGGAGCCGGGGCGGCTCCGCATGCTCGAGGAGGCGTCCGCCTTCTGCCTGCGCAAATCCGGAGCGGGTGAGAGCGCGTGGCTGGGAGCCAAGAGGCTGACGGACCTCTATGCCATGCTGGCCGTGGACCCGGGCTACCCTTCCTCGGACGCCGTGGAGCTCCTGCTCGCCTCGGGCGGGAACGTCTTCGATCGATTCTCCCCGGGCGCGCCCGCCCTGAACAGCTTCGCCGAGCTCCTGTACGGACGGGCCGGCAAGTACGGGCCGGCCCTGGCGCAGGAGCTTGCGGCCGCGCAGACCATGGCGCCCGACGCCAGGAAGGCGGTGCTCCCGCTGCTCCGGGACCCGGAGCCGGAGGTCGCGCAGGCCGCGCTCACCGCGCTCGCGCAGATGGGATATCCGGAGGATTCCCCGGCGCTGGCCGCCTTCATGGACAGCCCCTGGGCCCTGCTGCGGGAAGCGGCGGCCGCGGGCTTGGCCAGGATGGGGCTCGCGGCCGAACCCGAGATACAGGGCGCTCTGAAGGCCGCGGAGCCGGGCAAGCGTGCCCTCGCGGTCCTGGCCGCGGCCCAGTCCGCGGATAGGCCGGTGCTGGAGCTGCTGCGTCCTGCGTTCCGTGACTCGGAGCCCGAGGTGAGGAGGACCGCTGCGGCGTCCCTCTTCGCCTTCCAGGCGCCTTTTCAGGACATGAGGAAGGAGTTCTTCGAGGAGTTGGACGATCTGTCCAAAGACCCCTCGGAACAGGTCAAGGCTGCGGCGCTGCAGACGCGGAAGGCGATCCTGGGGCGTTGACAGGATACTTCACAGCCGCCTGGGCCCACTTGCCGGCCATGAGCCCTTCCATCACCGAGGGGAGCTCCTCGAGCGGGACGCGGATCTGATCCATGCTGTCGCGGTCGCGCACCGTGACCTTATGGTCCGGCGCCTGCCCCTTCTGCGCGTCGCCCACGGTCTGCACGTCCACGGTCACGCAGAACGGGGTCCCGACCTCGTCCTGCCTGCGGTAGAGCTTGCCGATGGCGGCCGTGTCGTCGTAGACCGCGAACCAGCGCTCCGATAGGCGGGTCTGCAGGGCCTTGGCCGTCTCCACGATGGCCGGCATCTTCTTGAGCAGAGGCAGCACCGCGACCTTGATGGGCGCGACCTCGGGATGGAAGCGCAGCACCACGCGCTTCTCGTCGCGCACCGGCTCCTCGTGGTAGGCGTCGAGCAGGAAAGCGAGGGCCGAGCGGTCCGCGCCGGCCGAGGGCTCGATGACGAAGGGGACGATCTTGGATTTGGTCTCCTCGTCGAAGAACTCCAGGGCCTTGCCGCTGAACTTGGCGTGCTGGCCCAGATCGAAGTCCGTCCGGTTCGCGATGCCCTCGAGCTCGCTCCAGCCCATGGGGAACAGGTACTCCACGTCCACGCAGCGCTTGGCGTAGTGGGCGAGCTCGTCTTTGGCGTGCTCGCGCAGGCGCAGGCTGTCCTTGCGCAGGCCGTAGCGCTGATACCAGGAGAAGCGCTCGTCGATCCACTTCTGGTGCCAGTCCTCGTCCGTGCCCGGCTTGACGAAGAACTCGATCTCCATCTGTTCGAACTCGATGGTCCGGTAGGTGAAATTGCCCGGCGTGATCTCGTTGCGGAAGGCCTTGCCGATCTGGGCGATGCCGAACGGGAGCTTCTTGCGGGAAGTCTGGAGCACGTTGTCGAAATTGACGAAGATGCCCTGCGCGGTCTCCGGCCGCAGGTAGATGAGCGCGGCCTCCTCCTCCACCGCGCCCTTGCGGGTCTGGAGCATGAGGTTGAACTGGCGCGGCTCGGTGAGCGACCCCTTGCCGCAGGCCGGGCAGAGGCCGCGCTTCTCGCCGCAGTGGCGGCACGGCTCCTTGGCCGGGACCTCGTAGCGGGTGTCCTTCTTGCTCTTGCAGAAGTGCACCCAGGGGAGGTCGTCGAGCTGGTCCGCGCGGAAGCGCCTGCGGCAGGCCTTGCAGTCGATGAGCGGGTCGCTGAAATGGGAGACATGGCCGCTGGCTTCCCATACCTTGGGGTTCATGAGGATGGCGCAGTCGAGGCCCGTCATGTCGTGCCTGCGGTGCACGTTGTCGCGCCACCACAGCCGCTTGATGTTGTTCTTGAGCTCCACGCCCAGGGGGCCGTAGTCCCAGGTGGAGGCGCTGCCCCCGTAGATCTCGCTGGAGGGGAAGATGAAGCCCCTGCGCTTGGCCAGGGAAACGATGGTGTCCATGCTCGTCATGAGAGAAGATACCAAATTTGAGTATCATACCCCGATGCCGGCGCGCCTCCTGCTCCTGCCGCTCTTTTCGTTCGTCTGGGCCGCTCGGACGCCGCTCGACCCGAAGGACCTTCCTCTCCCGACGATGGAGGTGGGGGATTCGACGCTTACCCCCGAGATGCTCCAGGCGCAGAAGCAGGTCGCCGAGAAGCAGTCCGAGCTCGACGTCTTGATGAAGGGACTCGACCCCAAGCTCGACTCCCTGCAGAAGCTCGCGGAGAGCTACCCCAAGGTGCGCGACGTCGGTCCCCTGCTGGCCGAGAGAGAGAAGCTGATGGTCGAGATGGGGGACGGCATGGAGCGGTTCAAGCTCCTCCGGGACGATTTCGAGCGCCTGAGCCTGAGCCTGGATATGGCCAAGCTCAACGTGGGCTTCGGCCAGTTCATGTCCGGAGGCGGCATCCCTTCGAACGCATCCCAGGACTTCGCGCAGGCCAACCGGCGCATGGACCTTTTGAACCGCTATACGAAATTCAAGGAGAGGGTCGTGTCCGTGCAGGCGGCGGAGGAGGCGGGGTATCGGACGGCGGTCGAGCGGATATCCTTGAGTAAGCGGCTGCGCTGGGCTGCGGGCGGTGTCGTCCTCGCGGTCTCGGTGGGCTGCGCGTTCTTCCTCATGTGGAAGCGGCAGAAGGCGCTGACCGTGCAGCTGGTCACGGCGCGGACCGGGGCCCGACCGGCCCCGCCCCAGCCGGAGCGGCGCGCCCTCGAGGGGCCGGGGATGGTGCTCGGGGAGAACTACCGCATCGAAAAGGAGGTCGGGCGCGGAGGCCAGGGAGTGGTGTATGAAGCCACGGACACGGCCTTGGGGCGCAAGGTGGCCATCAAGAGGATGCATGAGGCCGTGTCCCAGGACAGCCGCGAGCTGGAGATGTTCATGAGCGAGGCCAGGCTCGTGGCCCAGCTCAAGCACCCCAGCATCGTGGAGATTTACGCCATCCTGCGCGAGAAGGGTCAGCTCTACCTCATCTTCGAGCACGTGGCCGGCGCGCCCCTGGCCGCGTTCCTGCGCGGCCAGAAGCTGCCTCTGCCCACGGCCAAGGGCGTGGTCAGGCAGGTGGGGGCCGCTTTGGACTACGCCCATTCCTGCAAGGTCATCCACAGGGATTTGAAGCCCTCGAACGTGATGATCACCCCGCAGGGCATGGCCAAGGTCATGGACTTCGGGATCGCGCACCAGGCGCACATGACCGTGGCGCGCCTGACCCGCACGCAGAGCTGGGGCACTCCGCCGTATATGGCCCCGGAGCAGGAGCTCGGCCGGGTCTGCCGCGAGTCGGACCTATTCGCCTTGGGCGTGTGCTTCTATGAGATGCTGACCGGGAAGCTCCCGTACACGGGCCCCAATTTCCTCGCGCAGAAGCAGCAGAGGATCTTTCATCCCCCTTCGAAGCTGGGCGCTCCTCCCGAGGCGGACGCGGTGATCGCGCGCGTCCTGCATCCTGACCCGGCCCAGCGCTTCCACTCGGGGCGGGAGCTCTCCGCCGCTGTCGACGCCTTGCCTGAGCCCAAGTCAGCGTGAAGCGGGGGCTTTGAGCTTGATCTCGTCCGGGGGCAGGGGCTGACCGTCGTCCTTGAACCGTACCTGGTCCGGCAGCGTGGAAAGCTCCCGGGCATGGTCACGCACCCACTGGACCATGAGCAGGTTCGGCAGCATGGCGATCCCGTCCCAGCGGTAGAAGAGGTTGTCGAGCTTTTTCTTGAGCAGGCGCTCGCTGCCGTCGCGTTCCAGCAGATAGGGAAGCACGATCACGTGTCCACGGACGCTTCCGGCCTGGATGGCGCCGCGCAACTCCTTAAGAGTGCGCTGCTCGAGCTCCGGGTCCTCGGGCGTGGCGGGGCGCAGGAGCAGGGCGCGGACGCTGTAAAAGCCCCCCTTCTTCTCGACCTCCGCGGCGAAGGACTCCAGGATGTGCAGGCGCGCGTCGTCCGTCCCGTCCGGGCCCAGACCTTGGCCCACTAGGAACACGGACTCGTCCTTGGGCTTCTTGGACAATGTCTTGGCGCGCGCCAGCAGCGCCTTGGCGCATACGGGATCGTCGTCTAGCCCATGCCCCAGGACCACGGGGACCTTCTTGGCCTTGACGCGCTTGACCAGCTCCGCGCGCATGCCCCAGCGGATCATGAACGACTCGGAGGGGAGCTTGCGCATGCCGAGCAGGTACTGGAGCTGCTCGATGTCGTCGGACTGGGTGAAAAGGAAGAGCGGGACCACCACGATCTTGCGGACGTTCTTGGCCAGGAGGCGGTCCACCGCGGTCTGGAGGGATTTGGGCCCCACCATGCCGTTGACGGCCTCCAGCGGGACTTGCTCCTTGAGGTCCTTGCGCAGCTTGGCGACGAGGTCGTTCCAGTCCTTCCCGCCGTTCTGGCCGAGGAGCACCAAACCGTAGGATTTCGATCCCCAGACCAGGTCGTCCGCTGAGAAGGCCGGAGCCGCGGCCAAAAGGAGCGCCAGCGATACCAGGCTAGGCCTCATCGAGCAGGCGCCTCTCTCCTCGGAGGTCCTGGATGTCCGTCACGTCGCGCGTGCACTCCATGCAGCCGATGTATTGCTTCTTCTCGTCGCGCAGGGCGTAGAATTCGATCAGCACCTTGCGTCCCCGCATGTCGATCCAAAAGCGGGCGGAGTCGCGCTTGCCGGCCCGCATCTGTTCGACCAGCCGTTCGACTTTGGGCAGGGAGCCCTCCGGATGGCATTGACGGATGTTCCTTCCCATGGTCGTCATGGGCCTGTTGAAGAGGCGCGTCTCGTGCTTGTTCCAAGCCACCACTTCGTCGTTGGCGTCGATGACCGTGATCTCGAAGGGGACGGCCTCCATCACGGCCTTCACCATGGTTTCGCCCATGCGGTCGAATAGCATGGTCCTATTCTAGCTTGCTTCCCCGGGAAAAAATAGGTGTCTTATACGCATGCTACGAATACTCATGCTCCTGCTTCCCTTGACCGCTTCCGCGGAGACCCTGAAGCTCCGCTCCAAGGCCGAGGTGAACGCCGTCATCGCCGGGCTCGAAGGCGGCCGGATCCTCCTTCAAGACGGCAGGAAGCTGCCCCGGGCGGAGGTGGAGGAGATCGTCTTCGCCCAGAAAGAAGCCGCGAAGCCCGCATCCGCGGTCGTCGCGAGCCCCGAGGACAAGGCTCGGTCGGCTGAGCTCTTCAAGGAGGCCGCCGAGTTCGGCGAGCTCTACCCGGACATGGACGGGCTCATCCTGCAGGATCACGGGGAGTTCGTCCTGCGCGAGGACGGGACCTGGCTCTACCGCTCCCGGTTCATCGGGCAGGTGCTCAAGGACGACGTGAAGCGGCAGTGGGGGACCCTGATGGAGTATTTCGAGGACGGCCGCAGCCGCGCGCAGATATTGAAGGCCACGGTCTACCTGCCCGACGGACGCGTCCTGCCCCTGGACCCCGACCGCGTCTCCGTGACCCGGCCCCAGTCCGGGGACCTCTTCTTCACTTCCTACCGCTTCGTCAATTATTCCGTGCCCGGTCTCGAGAAGGGCGCCATCATCGAGACGGTCACCGAGCGCGAGGAGTACAACCCCTTCCGCAAGGACTTCTTCTTCCCCGCGTTCTATTTCCAGGGCTATCAGCCCATCAAGTCCACGCGCCTGTCCATCACCGTGCCCAAGTCCGTGAGGCTGGAGTACGCGGCCAAGCACTTCGATGGCAAGCTCTCGAAGGCCGCGAGCCCCAGCGCGAGCGAGGCGGGGGGGGACGCCACGTACGCGTGGGAACTGCGGGACATGCCGCCCATCATCCCGGAGCCGGAGATGAACCAGCCCGGAGATTTCGTCCCCCGCGTGGCCGCGTCGGTGTTCAAGGGCTGGGGTCCCATCCTCTCCTGGCTCCGGAAGATGTACGAGGAGAGGACCGCGCCGGGTCCCGCGCTCACCCGGTTCACCCAGGACCTCGTCAAGGACGCGAAGACGGATGATGAGAAGGTGGCGGCCATCTATCACTACCTGCAGAAGCGCATCCGCTACATCGCGGTGAAGATGGGCGTGGCCTCGGGCTGGGGCGGCTACGACGCCAACCTGACATTCGAGCGGCAGTACGGGTGCTGCATCGACAAGGCCCTGCTCTTCACCGCCATGCTCAAGGTGGCGGGCATCGAGTCCACCCCGCTCCTGGTGGACACGAACTACGCCGCGGACCATGAATGGGACATTCCGGACATCGCGTTCCAGCACGCCATCAACCTGGTCAAGCTGCCGGGCCGCAGGCTCGTGCTGGATTCGACGGGCTACGACTACCGCTACCCCTACTTCGCGGATATGGACCACGGGGTGGGCTCTTTGAACGTCTTCGACGGGAAGGTGGAGTCCGTCCCGGTCCCGGCCCCCGCGGACAACAGCTCTACGAACATCTTCAACATGAGGGTGCTCGACAACGGGAACGCGTTCGTCAACTACGCGGCCAAGCCTACCGGGCCGAGGGAGGCGGCTCAGCGCGGCTATTACAAACGCATCAAGGACGCGGAGCTCAAGAAGATGTTCCAGGGGCGCGCCAATCGCGTCTCCGCCGGAGCGGAGCTGCTCTTGTACAAGCTCTACGATCTCGACGACGTCTCCAAGCCCTTCACCCTGGAGCTGGAATACCAGATGCCGGGCTACGCCATCCGCGCCGGGGATCTGAGGATCGTCAAGCTGCCCGAGTTCGTCCAGTCCTTCGACGAGGTCTCCCTGGAGAAGCGGGCCTATGACATCGAGTACCGGAGCTCCTTCGAGAGGAGGTACTCCTACGTCATCGACATCCCGAAGAGATACGAGGTCGCATTCCTGCCGGAGAAGGTCAAGTTCAAGGACAAGCACGGGGCCTTCGAGGCTGGCTGCCGGGCCGAGGACAATCCGGCCTCCGGCCGGAAAGTGGTGTGCGGCGCGGTCCTGCAGGTGACCAGCCGCGTCATCCCCGCGGCGGACTACCCGGAGTACCGGAGCTTCCTGCGGCGCGTGAGCCGCTACACGGAGAACCAGCTGTTCTTCAGGGAGACACCATGATCCTCGCACTGCTGCTGCTGGTCGGGACGGCAAGAGCCGATGTGGTGTTCCTGAACAAGGGCGACGAGGTCTCCGGGACCGTGGAGAGGATCGCGGACGGCAAGCTCATCCTGAAAGGCAAGGGCGGGCCGCAGGTCTACGACACGAAGGACGTCCAGAAGGTCAAACTCGTGCGCGAGTGGGATATCGAGGGGGAGGATTCGCCCGGACGCATCAAGTCCCAGGCCGTGCAGAAGCTGCTCAAGGCTCCGCCAAAGCCGGAGCAGTATCCGGACGACGGCTACTACATCCAGCTCCTGGACCGCACCTACACCCTGAACAAGGATAGGCGCTGGTCCCGGAGGACTCATACGGTGCGCTACATCCTCCGGGAGCGCGGCAAGGACGCGGGGGCCAACGTGCGGGTGAGCTACCTGGGAGGGGCCGAGAGCGCCAAGGTGGATTTCGCCAGGTCCGTGACGAGCGGGACGGTGAGCTGGCTCGACGACACCTCGATGCAGGACGCCTCGGAGAACTACCGCTATCCCCTCTACGACCGGCTGCGGAGCTTGAAGTACTCGGTCCCGAACGTGAACGTGGGCTCCATCGTGGAGTTCAGCCACGCGGTGGAGGTCTCCTCCGGGGGCAGGGCGCGGCCGTTCTTCGGGGAGAGCTATTTCCAGATGAGCGAGCCCATGGGGGTGTGCCGGCTGCGGGTCATCGTGCCCAAGGGCGTCAAGCTTGCTGTCCAGGCCGACGGCCTGCCTGCCGGAGCCGTGGTCAAGAAGAGCGAATCGGACGGGACCGTGACCTACCTCTGGGAGGTCTCGAACGTGCGTTCCTTGCGGCGCGAGGACAGCATGCCTCCGTTCGCGCGGGTAGTCCCGCGCGTGGCCTTCGCGGTGCAGGACGACTGGAAGGCGATCCAGGCGGAGCTCGCCGCGGCGGCGGAGGCGAACCGCGCCTTGAGCCCGGAGATGAAGGCCAAGGTCGCGGAGCTCGGCAAGGACCCCGAGGCCGTCTACGCCTGGGTGGCGAGGGAGATCAAACAGGTCCCCGTGGAGATGGAGGACTTCAGCTATGTCCCGCGGCCCGCGCAGGAGATCTTCAGGACCAAGGCCGGCAACTCCCTGGATAAGCCGTTCCTCTACTACGCGATGCTGCGCGAGGCGGGGTTCGACGCCTCCTTCGTCTACCTCAAGGACAAGGATAAGTCCCCGTTCCTGAGAAGGCTCCCGAGCGTGAGGCAGTTCTCCACCGGCGCGGTGCTCCTGCGCACCGGGACCGCGGAGCGGTTCATCGCGCCCCTGTCCGACGTCCGCCGCGTGAGCGAGCTCCCCGGCGATCTGCAGGGGACCTGGGGCCTGCTCCTGCGCAAGGGAGATCGCGTGCTGGTCCAGACCCCGGTCCTCGGGGAGAGCCGGGAGTCGCAGCAGGAGTCGGTCGAGATCGAGCTCAAGCCCGACGGCTCCATCGAGACCCGGGAGTCGGTGTCCTTCTCCGGCCGGCGGCAGGCGGGACTCCGGGGGCTCAAGGACCTCAAGCCGGAGGAACTGCGCAAGTGGGTCGAGCAGGTCGTGTATGAGGTGCATCCGAACGCGAAGCTCCGGTCCTACCGCGTCGAGAACCTGGAGGACCTGGGCAAGGACATCGTCTTCTCCCTCGAGTACGGGGTGGAGGACTACGCGCTCAAGGCCGGGGACAAGTTCCTGGCCTTCCGGGTCCCGGGCCTGAAGTACCCGGCCGGGGACGTGGGCAAGCCGGAGCGGGAGCATCCCATGTTCTGGATGGAGCGCGACAAGCAGGCGGACTCGGTCTCCATCCGGCTGCCCAAAGGCTACAAGCTCTACCACTTGCCCAAGGGGCTCTCGCTCAAGTCGAAGGCGGGCTCGTACCGCGCGTCCTACACGGAAGAGGGGGACACGATCCGCTTCGAGGACTCTTTCGTGCGCGAGGCGACCGAGGTCCTGCCCGCGGACTACGCGGAATATAAGGCCCAGCGCGAGGGCGCGGCCCGCTTCGCGGACGAGTGGATCGTGCTGACCAGGTGAAGCGCGTCCTGGTCATCTGCAATCCGGCCGCGGGCCGCGGGCGGCGATGGGACGGTCCATGAGGCTGTCAACGGTCTGCGCGGAACGCCCCTGGCCGTGTTCCCGATGGGGACCGCAAATGTCCTGGCGCATGAGATCGGCATCGGACGGGATATGGCCGCGGCCGCCCGCGCCGTCCTGCAAGGCCGCGTGCTGCGTACCTTCCCGGGAGTGGTCAACGGCAGGCGCTTCGTCATGTTCGCCGGGGCCGGGTTCGACGCGCACGTGGTTGAGAACGTCCGGCTTGGCTTGAAGCGCATCTCCGGGAAGTTCGCCTACCTGTGGGAGTTCGCCCGGAGCGCCGTGCGCTATCCGTTCCAGCCTCTGCAGGTGGAGGTGGACGGCAAGGCTCGCGAGGCTTATTCGGTCGTGGTGTGCAACGGGGCGCGCTACTCCGGGAACCACGTGCTGGCGGCCAGGGCGCGGCTGGGGAAGAAGGGCTTCCAGGTCTGCCTGTTCCACCGCCGGGGGTTCGTGAACGTGCTGCGCTACGGCCTGGGACTGCTCCTGGGCCGCGTGCACACGCTGCGCGACGTGGAGATCCTGGAGGGCTTTCGCGTGCGCATCCTGGGGCCGGACCGGGTGGCTGTGCAGGCGGACGGGGAGCCGGCGGGGCGCCTGCCGGCGGAGATCACGGTCTCGGAAGAGCCGCTGGACATCATCGTGCCGTAGTCCGACTTGTCCTGGGGCGTGTTGTGTTGCGGGAGGCTTAGCGAAGGTTATGGCTCCCACCTACGTATGTTTGAGTTTCTTCGGGTTCAGCAGCCGTGCCCCATGGAAGACGGTCAGCACGTGAACGCTCTGCCCCGCCAATCGATACACGATGCGGTAGTTCCCCAGAATGACCTCCCGCACGGCGGAATTGCTGAGCTCGGGGACTATCCGACCTGATTTCGGGAAATCCGCCAAACGGTCAACGGCTTCGATCACATCCACGACGAACAGTTGGGCGTATTGGGAGGAGTCTTTTTCGATGAACTCCGCGATGGACCGTAGGTCTTCGAACGCCTGCATGGTCCACCTTATTTCAGCCATTTCTTCATCTTTTCTTTCACGACGGAGTGCGGGATCGTCTGGCCGGCGTCGGCTTGTTCAAGACCCTTGTCGACTTTCGCCAGGAAGAGTACCCGTTCCATGGCGTCCTCGTAGGACGCATCGTCCGGCAGGCTCTTCACCGCGTTGAGGACCTTCTGCTTCGTCGTCATGATTAGAGGATAGCAGGACTCCTGTCCCAATTCAATGCCGCGTCCATCAGCCCAGGTCCGACGAATTGCCGGTCCGGCGACCTCGTCGGCGGGGCCCGGCGAGGACTTCCTGGCGCCCGTGGTCAGCGTTGGGAAAGGGATGAGACCGGAACCAGGGGATTTCCTGCGACGGGGTTCCGGGGATTCATGGGCAATGACTGATGGGGGCTGCTGGACCGGAGAAGTCGAGCCTGTTGTCTACGATGTAGTTGAGGGCGAACTCGAAGGTTCCGGGGAGGATCTGGTCCTCGAAGGAGATGGGGATGAACTGGCCTTGGGAGTAGTCCGCGGGCTTGTATCGCGCCATCGAGGGGCCTCCTGGGTCAGGATGGCTCGATTCTAGCGCTTAGGGCGTCGACGGGGAAGGAGGATTTCTCCGGCGGAGGGGGTTTTTCTACAGCCTCAACGTTCACGATGAGCTGCTATTGGAGTGCGAACGCCGCCCGCACCGCTGAGCAGCTCAATCGGAGGTTAGGCAATCTCATCGGACATATCGTGCAGTGTGCCCTAGCTCTCGATAGCGCGCCAAGACATAGAGCATGAATTGATTGAGTGAAACGCCTTCCTCGGAGGCCAAGCTCAAGTAGTCCTGATGGAGTTCGCGTGGAAGCCGAAGCAGGATTCTGCCAGCAGGTTCCCGACTGGCAACTGGCCTCGGAACACTCCATTTCTTGGATTTCGCAGTTTCAATCCAGAGGTCAATGGCTGTATCGAGTTCCTTTAGGGCTTGCGCGTCGGTCTTGCCAAAAGCCGAGCATCCGGGTAGCTCGGGAGCTACGGCGATCCAGCCGCCGTCTTCCTTGCTATAGAAGACTTTCCGCTCATAAAGGTCCTTCATTCTATTGTCCTCCCATGGTCAGATGATTGCGGTCAATGCAGTCAAGCAATTGCCTGACCTGATAGGCCTTGGCCTTCCCATAGTCATCCTGGAAATTCATGATCTTTCTGATTCCGTCATGCGTGTATATCCTGTGAGAGCCCTTCTGGCGATTAAAGGCAAAGCCGAAGGCTTCTGCAAGTTTGCAGAGTCCCGAGAATCTGAGCCCGGCGGGATTATTCCGGGCCAGTTGAAGGAGTTTCTCGGGCCTCACGGTGATATTATATGTGATATCATGACTGGAGTCAAGACCCAGACGCTTGCCGTCGTCTGGATTTGCCTAACGTGACGCTGAGCGGCGATCAGGGCGCAACGCTTTCCGCACCGCGGAGCAGCTCAATCGGAGGTTAGACGGCAACAAGGTGTTGTCCATGTCTCCCGACACTCTTTGCCAATTTCCCGAACTGCTCATGCTTTTGACACCAGCAGCCATCCTAGCAACTCGCCCGCCAGCACCACGGGGTTGCTGAAAAGCGTTATTCTCCGGATTTCTCCGACGTATTGACTCACCGTCTCTGGGTCGCCAGGAGCCTCCATCATCTTCAGTGAAGCTGCGGTGAAAACCCACCCAACAATGAAATAGGAGAGGAATGCCAGTGGGAACTTTTTGAAAAGGTCCTTCCAGTTGAACACTCGAAAGGCCCCGATGAAGAAGCCAAGCGGCAATGCGGATAAGACGAGGCATACGACGGCTCGCGAATGAGACACCTCTGAGAGCCAAAACAGGGTCCACGCGACAGCCACGAGGAAGCCCGTCAGGTGTGGGAACCGATCGAAAAATCGTCGTAGTCTAATGAACATGTATGGGCCGTCTAACGTGCGCGCTCAGCCGGCGTTAGCCCCGCGTGACGAAGGAAACGCGGGGCGGCTGTAGCGAAGGTTAGAACGCCCATGCACCTTGGCTGTCCGACGTGCCCGCGTGTGCCGGCCGAGAGACGATGACTCGCGCGCGCTGCCAGCGGTGGGAATCGTGGGACGCGTGCCAGAGGTCGTGGTTCCTCTGAAGGTTGAGCCACAGCTCGGGCGTGGTGCGGAAAGTCCTGGCTAGGCGGAGCGCCATGTCGGGGGTGACGTCGCCGCGCTCATTGACGATCTTGGAAACGGTCTTGCGCGAGACTCCCAGCGCTATCGCGGTTCGGGAGATCGTCAGAGACAGGGGCCCGAGGTAATGCCTCTTGAGAATCCCTCCGGGATGCGTCGGGGCCCTCTTCTTAGGAATCATCGTCTTGCCTCCGCTCAGTGATAGTCCACGTAGTCGACCGCATAGGCGTCGCCATTCTCGAATCGAAAGACCACGCGCCAGTTCCCGGAGACCCTCACAGACCAATAGCCTTTCCTAATTCCCTTGAGGGGATGTAGGAAAGATCCGGGGTAGTTCATGTCGTCGATGGCCGCAGCAGCGTTCAACCTGTCCAGAATGTCCTCCAGCCTTTGCGCCTGTTCGGGCTGTATCCCTCTTTTCGAGCCTTCCAGAAACAGCGCCTTCAGGCCTTTGTGCCGGAAGCTTCTGATCACTGGTATAGTGTAACCCTAGAGGTTACATTCGTCAAGTGGTATTTGGCTATCGAAGCCCTCATCCGTTTGATTGCCGTTGAGCCACGCTGTCGTTCTAACGTGACGCTCTGCCGCCGTTAGCCCCGCGTGACGAAGGAAACGCGGGGCGGCTGTAGCGAAGGTTAGTCGGCCTCATCACAACGTCATCCGGTGTGATGGATCGAGCCTCTCGCGAAGCCACATCTTGATGATCGCCTGCCGAGAGACGTTCAGCTTGAGCGCTTCGCGGTCAAGCATGTCGACCATCCAGACCGGGAAATCTACGTTCACGCGTTGGACGACGGTGGCCTTCTCAAGGTCCAGATAAGCGGAGATGTCCTCGCCGCGATCGAACTTCCTGTCGAGTCCGGCGGCGCTGATGCTGTTAGGCGTCTTTTTCCCTTTCGACTTCCCGCTCATAGATCCTCTCCAATCGACGGTCCGCACGATGGCAGCTGATGAGCCGTATGACCTCCCCACGCCGCGTGAAGACCGCGGCGTAGCATTTGCCGCCGATCTTCGCCAGTATCAGGGAGCGATTCTCACCCCTGACGTTCTTGGCGGGGATGATGATATGGCTCTCATCCCATAGGCTCTGGGCCCAGTCGAGGTCGACTCCATGCCGCTCGCTGTTGAGCTGGCTTTTTCGGCGGTCGAACTCGAAGCGTTCCATCTTTGGATAGTATAAAAGTTATACCACAGTTATGCTAGTGGTTTCAGGGTCCGCTGATGCTCGTGCATGCCGGCCCCATCCATACTCAGTCCGACTAACGTGACGCTGAACGGCTATCGGGACGCACCGTTTTCCGCACCGTGCCGCCGTTCCAGCGAGGGTTAGCCTTCATCCTGACCGAACTTGATTGCGAAGCCGTCATATTTCCTACGCAATGCCATCACCAGCGTGGCGTATGAAATTGGTATGCCCAGCAGCAGGGGGACAAAAAACATGGCGGCTAGCGGGTCGGCATCCGTGATGAATGTCCAGGAAGCAGTGATGATTGCCGTTATCGAAATGCCACGCCACATCCATGCCCACCACACGGCGGCCGCAGTTCGGGAAGTCATGCCAATCTTCAGTCGGGCGGCATCGTCGCCGCCGACAAGTCTCATTGATACGGAGCCGTATTTCGCGCCGAGCGCAATTCTCAATGTGATGGCAGAGGAAATAAGAAAGAACAGAATCCAAATCGCGAGCGAAAGGGCGTAGGCTTGAGGACTCATGGAGTCATAAGGCGGAATCAGGTTGCGGCGAACGAGGATGGGGGAGATGATCAATGCCAAGATGCCGGCTGGGATCATAAGCAGAAGACAGTAGCCCCACACCTCCAGAGCTTTTTCGAGAGTTACCTCGTCCTGTCGTTGGCTAAGCATGTTTGAAGACCATGATTGTAAGGCTATTGACTCCTGCATAAGTAATGGCCTATACTGTGGGCTGGAGGTGTGGAATGCGCCCACACGGCAGCCCGGTCCAGCTGGAACAACGACGCTTGCAGGCCATCGTCCTGT
>Ga0265297_10003378_pt1 | contig 29078 bp, 38 predicted proteins | sample Munlanlwell13791_FD_192502 | JGI IMG/M metagenome (GOLD analysis project Ga0265297, IMG submission 192502) | Leachate microbial communities from a municipal landfill in Southern Ontario, Canada - Leachate well 137-91 | ecosystem: Engineered > Solid waste > Landfill > Unclassified | place...
TTTTTCAGTGCAATAGTGGGAGCGGTGATCGGGTCGTTTCTCAACGTCCTCATCGTCCGCACTCCGCGTAACGAGAGCGTATCCTTTCCCGCTTCGCATTGCATGAGCTGCAATACTCCGCTGCGCGCATGGCACAACATCCCTATCCTCTCCTGGCTCTTTTTGCGCGGCAAATGCGCTTTTTGCGGTGCAAAGATATCGGTACAGTATCCCATTGTCGAGTTTTTGAGTGCCGTCATCTTCCTCGCGAGCGCATACAAACTGGGGTTTACGTTTCAGGCACTTACCGTCGCATTGGTGTTTGATCTCCTCCTTGCCCTCTCCGTCATCGATTTTTACTACAAGATGGTTCCCGACAGCATCAACCTCTCCGCCCTCACCCTCGCCATTGTCGGGGCGACCTCGCTGCAGCAATTTGGGGGAAATTTCATCAATGCCCTCCTCTTCGCGGGAGGATTCACCCTGCTGCGCTTCTACCTCTCCTACATCATCAAAAAAGAGGCGATGGGGGAAGCCGATATTATGATCGCGGCGACCATGGGGGCGCTGCTTGGGGTCGAGCTGGCGCTTGCGGCAATTTTCCTCTCTGCCGTTCTGGCCCTTCCCGCGCTCCTGCTCACCCGCGATGAGACCGACGAGTCCAAACAGCTCCCGTTTATCCCATTTTTGGCGATCGCGACCTGGATCGTCTTGATGTTCGATACCTATATCCGCGTCTATATGGCAGGTCTGTATGGATAAATTACGTTCCTATATCCTCTCCCATTTTTCGATCCTGTTTTTCTCGATCTTTCTGCCGCTGTTTGCGATCGCCTCAGTCATCTTTATGATCAAGCTCGCGACCTATACGGCCGTCATCCAGCTCAGCCTCATGGAGATGGGAAAACTCTACCTATTCGTACTGCCGGAGCTTTTCTTTTATACCCTTCCGGTCGCTTTCGTCATCGGAGCCGCATTGACCCTCTACCGTCTCTCCAACGACAATGAGATGGTCGTCGTCTTCTCGCTCGGGATCGCCCCCTCCTTTATCGCCAAGACGCTGGCCAAACCGGCCTTTCTACTCTCGTTTCTCCTGTTCGTCGACTTTCTCGTCGTCACCCCGTATATCAAGATCATCTCGAGTAACTTCGTCGAGAAAAAAAGGTCCGAAGCCAAATTCAACCTCACCGCTTCCGAGTTCGGCCACCATTTCGGCGCATGGATGCTCTTTATCAATAAAAGCGATAACCAAAAAGGGACGTTTGAAGATATCGTCCTCTTTAACAAAGATATAAACGACGAAGTGCTGATCACTGCCAAACGGGCGGATCTCATCAACAGCGAGGGGATCCTCAAACTCCGTCTCAAAGACGGCGAGAGCTTCAGCTACAACAACCAGCTGCTCAAGCATATGTTCTTCAAGACCGCCTTTATCAACGACGTCCTCAACAGCGAAGTGGCCGTCTACCGAAACATGATCGATTATTGGACCAATGACGAGCTGCGCGAGCGCAAAGACCAGCGCCTTGTCACGAACGCCCTTCTGAGCCTGTTTCCTTTTATATCGACTTTTTTGATCGTGGCGCTGGGGATCGTCCACGCCCGACACCAAAAACGGTGGATCTATCTGTGGCTTTTCGTCTCCATCATCATCTTTTACACCTCCGCCATCCTTATACAGCAGTGGATCGGATTTCACACCATCTGGGTCGTCTCACTCGCCTGGATCATCGCCACCTATCTCTTTTATAATCGGTTGGTCGGGAGACGCTTTTGATCCGTCTCAAAATCACCGCGGCCTACAATGGCGCCGCCTTTATGGGGTCACAGCAGCAGCCCACGACGACGCAGACCGTCATCGGAACCCTTATGATCGCCCTCAAACGGCTCCAAATCGACGCCTCTCCCGTAGGCTCGGGGCGTACCGACCGCGGCGTCCACGCGACCCACCAGGTCTTCCACCTCGACGTCCCCGATTTTTGGGACAATACGACCCGGCTCAAAGAGATGCTCAATCTCCAGCTCCCCACCGCCCTGCGGATCAACCGGGTCGAGATCGCCGATCCGGACTTCCACGCCCGATTCAGCGCGAAGCAGCGCACCTACCGCTACATTATCAAAGAGGGGGTCTCCAACCCGTTCGAGGGGGACTTTATCACGTTCGTCCCCAAACTCGACACCCAGGCGATCATCGATGCCGTCGGGGCATTCGAGGGGGTCCACGATTTCGAATACTTCAAGAAAAGCGGTTCAGACGTCAAACACCACACCCGTATCATGCACCGCGCCTATGCCTACTCCTATCAGGGGCACTTCATCATCGTGTTCAAAGCCAACAGCTTTCTCCGCTCGCAAATCCGCCTCATGGTCGGTTTCTTGCTCCGTATCTCTGAGGGAAAAGCGACGAAAGAACAGCTCATCGAACAGCTCGGCTGCGTCAAGCGCCACAGCACCGATACCGCACCGCATAACGGACTCTATCTGACACACATCAAATATTAATACATACTTTTCTGTTAAGTCAGAAAAGAATAAAGAAAACATCAGAAAAAGTAAGTTTAGTCATTTACACTAAACTTACTTGATACTTCTTGCATTATTAAAACTATTTTGTTACAATCACAGCTCAAAATTTTACATTTTAAAGGAATTAGTCACATGGCAAAACATCAGTTCCAGACTGAAGTCTCACAAATCTTGCATCTCATGATCCACTCTTTGTACTCCAACAAAGAGATTTTCGTCCGCGAGCTCGTATCGAACTCTTCGGATGCTCTCGACAAGCTCAACATGCTCGTCCTCACCGACGACGCCTATAAAGGGGTAAACTTCGCCCCTCGTATCGACATCGTCATCGACAAAGAGGCAAAAACCCTTACGATCAGCGACACGGGGATCGGGATGAACGAGACCGATTTGGTCGAAAATCTCGGAACCATCGCGAAATCGGGAACCAAAGCGTTCTTGGAAAAACTCAGCGGCGATCAGAAAAAAGATTCCAAACTCATCGGTCAGTTCGGGGTCGGTTTCTATGCCTCGTTTATGGTAGCCGACAAAGTCGAAGTGATCAGCCGCAAAGCGGGTGAAGAGCAAGCCTACAAATGGTCCTCAATGGCGGGGTCAGAGTATGACCTAGAGCCGGCGGAACGCGACAGCCACGGTACGACGATCATCATGCACCTCAAAGACGACGAGGGAGAGTTCCTAGAGGCTCACCGCATCGAGAGTATCGTTAAAAAATACTCCAACCATATCCCTTTCCCGATCTACATGGACAAAGAGGAGTGGGTAGCTCCGGCTGAGGGAGAGGAAAAAGGGCACAACGAGACTGTCAACAAACAGATCAACAAGGCTAATGCCCTCTGGACGATCAGTAAATCAGAGATTTCTGATGAAGAGTACAAAGATTTCTACTCCAGTATCGCCCACGATTCCAGCGAACCATTGCTATGGATGCACAATAAAGCTGAGGGAACACTCGAATACACCACCCTCTTCTACGTCCCTGCAAAAGCACCGATGGACTTATACCGCGTCGATTACCAAAGCGGTATCAAACTCTACATCAACCGTGTCTTCATCACCGATGATGAAAAAGAGCTTATGCCGACGTACCTCCGTTTCTTGCGCGGGGTGATCGACTCAGCTGATCTCCCGCTCAACGTCAGCCGCGAAATCTTGCAAAGCAACCGCGTGATGGCGAAGATCAAAAACGCATCGGTGAAAAAAGTGTTGGGCGAACTTTCTAAAATGGCGGAAAACGACGCCGAGAAATACGACGCGTTCTACAAAGAGTTCGGAAACGTCCTCAAAGAGGGTCTTTACAGCGATTTCGGAAACCGTGAGAAAATCTTGGAGCTTCTCAAACTCAACACATTGAACTCTGCCGAACCGGTCATGTTTGGCAAATTCGTAGAGGGCGTTGATGCAGAGAAAAAAGAGATCTATTACATCAGTGCAAAAATGTCTCTCCAAATGCTCAAAAACTCACCTGCCCTAGAGCGCTTCAAAGCCAAAGGGATCGATGTATTGGTGCTCAACGAAGAGATCGACACGATCGTATTCCCGATGGTCACCGAGTACAACGACTATAAATTCGTCAACGTCACCGATGCGAAACTCGAAGAGTCCGAAGAGGAGAAAAAAGAGCACGAAGAGAAAGCCAAAGGGCTAGAGTCTTTCGTAGGACAACTCCAAAACGCTTTGGGTGATAACGTATCGAAAGTCGAAACGACGTTTGATCTCACCGAGTCAGCCGTATGTCTCAAAGTCGATAAAGAAGACCAAGGGTACATGATGGCTCAGATGATGAAACAGTTCGGGCAAATGGGAGGGGATTTCCCGGCTCCGAAACCGATCCTCCAAATCAACCCGAATCATGAGTTGATCAAAAAACTCTCTGACAGCGCAGACATGAACCTCATCGATGATGCGGCGCATGTGTTGCTCGATCAGGCGAAACTGTATGAGGGTGAGACGCTTGCGGATACCGCAGGGTTTATTGCACGATTAAATCGTATTATGGCTAAGGCGCTGTAAGACTTTTTTTCTTTTCCGTAACCCCCGCTAAGGCGGGGATCCAGTAAAATGTAGGCAAACTATGATTATAAATTACTCACTAGAAGAACACAAACACAACTTTTCAGTCTGGGCAGCAGCTAGAGCAACTCAACGATCCTTTACAACCGTCGAAAATCTTCGAAATGCCCTTGAACAGTCTGGAATACGTGAGTTTCTACAAGATCCAGTATCCAAAAACACAACATCTCCTATGTATCATGAATTACACAGTAAGTATTGTAATAGCATTATGGACTACCTTACTAAATTAAATATTGATGGTGTTACATTTGGAAGAGCTGCTAAACTCATTGCTATCTATTTAAAATCAATGATTGTGAATTGTGATGAGCATTGTTCTTTATCTATAAATGCATATCCTCCTATCGATAGTATTCTTTTAAAAAATATCTCTAAAGATATAAAACTTCCAAAGGAACTTAGAAAAAAATGTGAAAAAATAAAATGGACTTTTCTTGACGAAGTTAAATACAATAATCTAATAAACGACCTCAAAACTTATGTAATTTTTGATCAACCAATGTGGTACATTGAAAAGTACTGGACAGTTACTAACTAATAAAGAGAAAAGAAAAGACAGAAAAGGGAAAAGACAGAAAAGGGGACAGCAGAAAAGGAAAAGGGGACAGGCTACATTTTCCCTCGTTCCCAACGTCCTCGTTGGGAATGCAAACTGATGCTATACACTCCCAAGCTGGAGCTTGGGAGCGAGGTAACGTCCTCGGTAAAGGGGACGCTACTTTTCCCCCTCACTGCTACTCAATATTATTCCCATTTTGGGAAACATACGATATACTTTCTCTCATGAGAGTCATTACAAAACGGACATTACTTGATTTTTGGGAAAAACATCCTGACGCACTGAGTCCACTCTCTGCTTGGTACGCCGAGGCGGTCAAGGCGCAGTGGTTGACACCGCAGGATATAAAAGCTCAGTACAGTACAGCGAGTTTCTTGATCGACAACCGTGTTGTCTTTAATGTCGGCGGAAATAAGTATCGTCTGATTGTAAAGATCAACTACCCGTACGGCACGGTCTATATCCGTTTTATCGGTACCCATGCCGAATATGACAAAATCAATGCCCAGGAGATTTAAAATGAATATTTTTCCAATCCGAACCGAAGCCGATTATGAAAAAGCATTAGCCCGTATCGAAATGCTGATGGATGCAGAGTTTAACACCGCAGAGGGGGATGAACTCGATATTCTGACCACACTTGTGGAAAACTACGAAGCCAAACACTTTGTGATCCCTGCATGTGACCCCGTGGAAGCGATCCGATTTCGTATGGAGCAAATGGGGCTTGAAGCCAAAGACTTGACCTCAATTATCGGTTCACGTTCCAAAGTTTCCGAAATCCTCAACCATAAGCGACAACTCTCCATAACTATGATCCGTAATTTACATACTCAGTTGAATGTCCCTTATGAATCCTTGATGGGCGCATAAAGAGGAGCATGAAAATGTTTTTAGCGCAACATTTGGAAAAAGCGGGATAAATTCAATCTCATGAAAATCGTAAAAAAGGGGACAGGCTACTTTTTTCATCTCGTTTTTTCCTCCTTTCCCTCGTTCCCACTCTCCTAAATGGGAATACAGACTGACAAAACTCAAGGCCTACACAAACGTAACACTCTGTGCTTTAATCCGCTTCATATCTTCCTCATCGAGTCCATCAATACTGTGGACGAAACAGCACGGTTTCTCTCTGATCTGTTTATGTATCTCCCAAAATGACTCTCTGTTTTCTACGATGTATACGTTCTCGGCATACAACGCCTTTAGCGGCAGACCGATACAACCGTGTGCAAGGGTGATGGTGAGTAGCTCCATCATCTCATTGTTGATGGTGATCCCTCCATTGCCTTTGAGCAGTATGACCTTGGGAGGCGTGCTGTTTTGTCCCATATAGAGCCTTTTTATTTCATATATTCATTTACCATTCCAGTGCGCTTTTGCATATTACAGAATAACATTTTTAAACTATTTTAATATATTCAGCTGTATGATATTTTTTTTAAATCTAAATCAAAGGAAATATTATGCGTTTTCTGTTCTTACTACCGTTGCATTTATTGTTTATAGGTTGTGTAGGGATCGGAACTGTATATTCTGAAAAACAATCATCTACTACTGCTGCCGTATTAGAACATGGTACGATCTATGGATCTAAAAATTCGCCTACTAAAGAAAAAATTATTGCTTTTCATGGTGAACCATATAAAAAAATTATTGATGGGAATCGCGAAACTTGGTATTACAAGAAAGGATTGGCTTGGGGTGGAATTATACCCGTTGTAATTATTCCTATTCCACTTTTATTACCCTATGGATATAATGAGACGGTTATACAACTCGAAAATGATCAACAAATCAGCATTGAATCTGACCATACAATATCTCCAACGGCTATGTGCTCGCTTGTCCCAATGATGTGGCTAGTTCATGGTTCCACCAATAGCTGGTGCCATGTATTTAAATCATGGTAAAAAGCATATGGATAAATATATTCATTATCTAAAAGTTTCTTATCGAGTTGAAATAGCTGTAGGTTTTCTAATTTCATCTTTTATGACTTTATTCATGGCAACTATGGCTACCGACTCTCCTAACTCGACATATATGCATATGATACTTGGTGGTATATTTGGGTTTATTTTCACAGCTACTCCAACAATCCTCATACCGATACTAGCTATCAAAGAATTAAAAAACTATACGATAAAAAGAAAACTTCTATTCAATATTATAAATGGAGTGATCGTCTTATTTTTTATTTTTTTCCCTTTGGCAATTTGGCAATTTTATATGCTATATAAAATGAGGAATGTTTTCATTGAGTCTGAAAAAGGGGACAGGCTACTTTTTTAGTCCCCTTCCCCCTCCCCACGTTTCAAAATGCAATATATTTTTAATCTAACCTAACACAGGATTACAATAACCGATAAAAAGGGAGTTGATGATGCCCGAAGCCTTTTTCCTTAAAAATACCGCCTCTTTGACATATCGTACCAAAAATGGTACAATCCGATGAATAAGAAAATCAACGTCGTTTTTTATCAAAGCCCAAACGGTAACGAACCCGTGCGCGAATGGCTCAAATCATTAGAGCCGCATGACCGTCAGATCGTCGGCAATGATATTAAAACCGTCGAATACGGATGGCCTATCGGGATGCCCGTATCACGCCCGCTCGGAAATAAACTCTACGAGGTACGAAGCAATATTTCCGATAAACGGATCGCACGGGTGATCTTTACGATTATAGACAATTGGATGGTATTGCTCCACGCTTTTATCAAAAAGAGTCAACAAACCCCGAAAGAAGAGATAGATTTGGCGATTAAACGCCTAAAGGAGATACGATGAAACCACAGGGAATCGGAACCAATTTCGATGATTTTTTAGACGAAGAAGGGATGCTCGCAGAAGCCGAAGCGGTTGCAATCAAACGGGTCATCGCTTTCCAACTCGAAGAGACAATGAAAAAAGAGCATATTACCAAAACAGAAATGGCAAAACGGATGCATACCAGCCGCAGTGCGATTGATCGTCTGCTCGATCCGCTCAATACCTCGATCACCCTCGCAACCATCGAAAGTGCCGTCAGCGCGATGGGAAAACGATTGCAGATTCAGATGGTTTAAACATCATACGGGTCAGGCGTTTCCCTCGTTCCCAACGTCCTCGTTGGGAATGCAGACTGATGCTATACACTCCCAAGCTGGAGCTTAGGAGCGAGGGGAAGAACGCTCGTTCCTCTCGGCACGACTGCCTTCGCAACGGCTCTATGTATTGGATCACGGGAATGTATCTATTTATTTTCGCTTTGCGAAAATTATTCTTTTAAAATCTCCTGCCGCGAAAACACACCAAGAGCCCAGCCGATGGCAGAAGTGCCAAATCGGTTGGAAGCGTTCTGTTTGAGCAGCGATTTTCTTTTCGTTCTTTTCTTATGAAAAAGAAAAGAACATAATATTTCATCCTGCAATATATTTTCAAAACACCCCATCAAAGCATTACACTATTCTCTAAAAAGGGAGTTGAGTATGCCGAAACAAAACGGTCATACTACTTTTCTTCTCTTTCCAAAAGTTATCATTTTTGATATAATCACATGAAATGGGAGATCGAAATCGCCCTCAAGCGAAAAAAGGAGATTGAGCATGACCAATAGACCTTCTTTTGAAGCATTCAAAGAAAAAGCTCTACAAAACGAAGAGGTTAAAGCCGAATATGACGCATTAGAACCGATCTTTGCACTCAAAAAACAGATGATAAAAGCCCGTCTCGAAGCGAAACTCTCCCAAGAAGATGTTGCCAACCTGCTTCATACCAAAAAAAGCAATATTTCGAGATTAGAGAGTCCAAACAGTAAAAATATGCCCAATCTATCCACCTTGATGGAATACGCAAAAGCCGTCGGCTTCAACCTCGAAATCAATCTAACACGAAGCCCTTTAGCTTCGTAATGGTTTAAAAATGAAAAAAGAATACGATTTTACAAATGCTGAACAAGGCAAATTTCATACCCCTATTGAAGAGATCGAAGCTCCTCAACGTTATGACTTCAGCAAAGGTGTTCGTGGTAAATACGCGCAAGCCTATCATGAAGGTGTAAATATCGCGCTATTCGATCCTATGAAAATCACCCCTGTTACCGAAACCAATTTCCATATCTATCACAACCTAATACAGTGCTACGAAGCTGAGTTCTCACCGATCACGGGGAAAAAACCGAACGCTTCGGGTCTGTTCGAACTCGATACCCACCTAGGAGAGAGTACACTAGGCTTTTTATTCCTAATCGACGATACCCCTGCCGGAATCGCCGCGATCCGTTGTAAAGAGGCTCAAGCCTACGAAGTATGCGAGTTTTACGTTGTACCCTATTTTCGAAAAAACGGTATCGGAATGGAGTTTGCCCACACGATTTGGAAAAACCGTCCCGGAGAGTGGGAGATCAAACAGATAGAGGGAGCCGAATACGCCACCGCATTTTGGCGTAAAACGATAGAACACTTTAATGAAACGGCTTATGCCGAAGAGTCCTACGACGACCCCTATTGGGGAAGAGTCACGAGACAAAAATTTACCGTAAATTAAGATTGAAAAAGAAAAAAGGAGTTGGAATACATACCAAAATATATTACCTCTAAAAATTCTCTTTATATACTAATAAAAATACTTGGTATACAATAGACTAAAGGTACCTTTACAGAATAGAAGCCGTAGATAGTATCTGATCTATCCGAATCCAGATTTTGTTGTAGTAAGGGAAAACGCATGTATCGTCAGATCGTATACTTAAGTCTAGGTTGGATCGTCATCGTCCTCTGCTCGTTCGGATGGGGATATTACAATAGCCGCCAAAATGAAAACCAAAACATCCTGAAAGTGAGTCGTACTTTTTTCGAGCAGATCGTCATCACCCGCGAGTGGAACGCCTGCCACGGCGGCGTCTATGTCTACGCCGACCACAAGACGCCGCCGAATCCCTACCTCAGCAAAGACCCTGAACGGGACATCCCTCTCGGAAACGGCAAAATGCTGACCAAAATCAACCCTGCCTACATGACCCGTCAACTCTCCGAACTCGCTGCACAGTACAACGGTGCTCAGATTCACATTACAAGTCTAAAACCCATCCGACCGGCAAACGGACCGATGCCCTGGGAACGTCAGGCGCTGAAGTCGTTTGAAACGGGTATCGATGAAGTGGGTACTTTTGCCGACGGCCACTACCGCTACATGGCACCCCTGATCACGCAAAAAAGCTGCCTGAAGTGCCATGGGGAACAGGGGTACCGGATCGGGGATATCCGTGGCGGTATCAGCATTACCCTCCCCTACAACCACTACGATTCTCTCTGGCCACGCATCACCGGCTACCTAACAGTCACAATAGTTGGGCTTCTTTTTATCCAGTTCTTCGGGCGCCGGCTCGCCAAGGCCTACCAAATGCTCGAAGAGCAAAGTATCGTCGATCCTCTGACAGAGATCCCCAACCGCCGTTTTTTCATGAAACGGGCCGAGGAGGAGTTCCTGCGTGCCGAACGCGGCCATACCCCTATCGCTTTGATCATGATCGACATCGACTATTTCAAGGGGTTTAACGACCGCTACGGTCACATAGAAGGAGACATTACCCTCAAAACGGTGGCCAATGAGATGAAACAGCAATTACGGCGCCCCCCTGACTGCATTGCTCGCTACGGTGGGGAAGAATTCATTATATTGCTCCCCAATACCTCGCCCGAAGGGGCTGAACGGGTTGCCGAGCTGCTGCGCTCCAAAATCGAAGCACTGCAGATAACCAACGAAGCCTCCCAATGTGCCGCTGTCGTGACGGTCAGCCTAGGTGTCGCCGCCGCTTCCCATGACGGCGTCTCTTTCGAAGCCCAGCTCAAGCGGGCAGACGAAGCGCTCTACGCCGCCAAGCAAAAAGGGCGCAACCGCTGCGAGAACGTGCTCATCGAGCCGCTTTCGTAATCAATACTTGCTCCCTATAAATATATAGGAGGGCGCTTTACTTTTGGTTCTTTTTCTTTCTAAAAAGAAAAGGACAAATAGATTAATTATAAAGCTTCAGCGTCTGCCCCACACTCACATTCATTTCCCTCTGCTCCATCGTGATACTCTCACGCCACGGCATCGGACTCACCTCCGGAGTCATCAGCCCCTTTTTCTTGTGCTCACGGATCACATAGCGGTTACTGAGTACAAAATGGTCATTATACTCTGCGATATAAGGCATATCCCAGACGATACAATCCTCGGTCGGACAGACATCGGCACATTTAGGGACGGCAGCATCAACACACTCGATGCATCGATCGGGCTTCACATAGGTAAACTCTCCGTCACAGAGCGGTGACTCATCGGCACTGACGATCGCCGTTGCAGGACATTCATCGATACACGCGTCACAATTGATACAAGAATCGGTAATAAAAACAGCCATAAGTCACCCCCTGAAATTTATTAATAAATATGCATTAACCATTCTTAATTATTTGAGAGCAGTCTAAAAAATTCTAAACTTAATATAATATTTAATGTTTTTTTGTACTATATAATACTTGCCATTTCTTTGATTCTTCTCTGATAAAATAATTATCCTCAAAAAAAATACGGCGGAGGAAAGAACAACCATGAAACCAATATTCAACCGTCACGGGCGGACTATCGGATGGCTATACAACGGTATCATATATGACCGTAAAAATCACTGCAGAGCGTTCATACGAGGCAGCAATCTCTTCACCTACAACGCGCAACATCTTGGAATAATTCATAGAGGTATCTTTTTTGATAGAAGGGGACACCGCATAGCCTATATGGACGAAGCCTCCTATGATCCGATGCTTCCGATCCCGGAGATTACACCTCCCCCGCCGATTCCTTCATCCGCACCGAAAGCTCCGGCTTACACTTTTCCCTCCCAGATACTCCATGGCTCGCGTCATTGGAGCCCGATGAAGTGGGAAACTTTTTTAGACGGATAAAAGATAAGCGACAGGAAATAAGTTTTCCCGTCGTTCAGACGTTCTCGTTTAAAACCTCACCGAGAGGGAGTCTGCACGGCTTCATAAATGAACGGCAAAATGATTTCTGGCTATAATGGTTGGTAATACATCATCCACACAAGGAGCAGCTATGTCTCGAGCAATTTTCAATGCCATCGCATTCCAGGATCTTGAAGCTTTGGAGGAGAGTCTCGAAAGCGGTGCGTCGCCTAAAGCGCTCAACGAAGAGGGAATCCGCCCGCTGACGCTTATCGCTTCCCTGATAAAAAAGAGCTTTGAGGAGGGGGAGTACAAGGAAGAGGATATGTACAAGAAGATGGCGGCAATGCTAATCGTCCACGGCGCCCCCGAAGAGGACCTGCATCACGCTCTCGGCGAGGTGAGCAACCTCGGCCACTACATTTGCCGCTATGTCATCGACCTCTCTCTCGAGCGGCAGGACTCCCGCAGAGTCGTCGAGTTGATAGCAGCAAAACGGATATGGTTCGAAGACGATGACGAGGAACTCCAAGCAGCATTTATCGTTGCGATCGAAAAAGGGGATAAGAGCCTGGTCGATGCGATGTTCGAGAACGGCGACGTCCACCATACCTACGAGCAGTAGAATCTTCACGTTTGTATCGCTCCTGCCCAGGAGCGGTGGAGCGGGTGAAAAGCGCCTTAAATATTATACTCTTTCAGTGTGCTTGTCGAGCCGCCCAGCTCTTTTATCTGTGAATCGAAAAACTCTTCCAGCGTCTGTTTCGCTTCATGATTCAAAGCGGCATTTTTATGCATCCAAAGATATTCGTGTTTTGGCATCATATTATTGTTGACGAGCTGTTTCGCACGCTCCAGCCGCTGTAGTTTCACTTTGGCATCGATGTTTGCCCAATTGGAAAAATCGAGTGCCTTGCGGCCGCTTTCGATATGACCGGACATGACCCATGAGACGGGAGCGACATTTTGGTACCACGGATATTTCGTCTCATCAGAATGACAGTCATAACAGGAGGTCTTCAATACGCTCATAACCTTGTGATCGGTATTTAACGCAACCTTCTCATCCACTGCCGGATTTTTAAAATCAGGCCGGATAAACTGTATTGCAATTGCGATACCCACTACAAAATAGACTATCATTTTCATCTTTTCACCCATATCTTAAAAGTTTAACCAAAATCATACAGGCATAAAGTAACCGATCACCCCTGCAATATGAAAAAGTCTGATACGCCGACTCGGTTTACCTCCGCATCGCTACAAAAAAATATTTTCCTGCCGATATGGCCATTCTATTCTCAGGAAAGCCGTATCAATGAAAACAACCAAACTTTATTCCCGAATCACGACACTCTTTTTATTTTTGCTTTATGGAATCGCCATCGGAGCCAAATCGGCCGGATTGGATACGTTTCGATTTGCCGTTATCCTAACGGTTTTGGGAGTAATAACCCTGCTCCATTTTAAAATGATACGTAAAAAAAATTCCCAATACCAAAACGGCAAAATTGCATGATAAAAGAAGTAAAACAAAAATAACTATTTTTTCCACTCTTTCATCACCGCTTCATCCCCCAGCTCGACACTCAGCCGTCGCGGTTTGAGAAAAAAACGGTAGTACAGCAGATAGATAAACAGTCCGAAACTGATAAGGGCTACTGCTGCGAACAGCGTATGATCTCAATATTTTTACCGTCCCATACGGTGCATAATCGGTATTTGTCGGCAAGTGATTTGATCAGCATCGCCTCTTCAATCCCTTCGGGTAAAAGAGTAGTAGCGGCAAGAAAGATTTTATGTCCTTCAATTTCCAACAGTTCGTGATATTTCAAATCCATTCTCGATAACTCGTTGTACAAATTTTTCAACATCCTGCCCGTCCTCTTATTGAATCATAACATTCTGTAATTTTCCTAACTATTATATAGAATTGTTTTTCAATATGCAATAGGTGAAAATATAATGTACATTTCGTTTAAACCTATTCTATTAATGTCCGCCGTTAATCTAAAACCGCTGGCGAGTCGGCACGATACGCTTTATGAAAAAACTCGCAATCTTTTGAAGTGGGACGATCGGTCGAGCAGTGCCGCGACCTGCTTACCTAATCCCCTGAGATTTATCGATTATGCAGAAATGTGATCGACGTCATGAAAAATTTTGTTGTGAGGGTCTTGATGGATAACATGATTGGCTTTTATTAACCGCTCGCAGATCTCTTCGATTGTCTCCCCTTTTTTCAGCTTTACCAGGCTCCCCCGCAGAGGGTACTGCTGATAGCGGTTCACCAGTTTTTCCAACGCACATCGTGCACCTACATGGTCTACAAACGTAAATAAAACGGCTATGTAATGGTCATTAATTTTTTTTGCGATATCGCTTTGTCGTACACTTTCCATCAGGTGCGATTTGTTGATATCGTAATCACCGCACGCGACGAGAGCCAGATTGGCCTCAACGTTATATCTTTCGAGTGTATAGAGGGCCATTTTAAGATCTTGCTCGATTGCAAGCATTACATCAACTGTACTCAATTCTTTCATCTCATCCCTTGACTGTTATAATTGTTCATTTTCTCAATAATAAAGTACTATTTTAGCGAAAAACCATTAACACCTATATGATTTTAAATAGTGTGTGATTAAGTAAAAATCACTACAATAGCGTAACGGATTACACCATACCAAGGATCACCCATCAAACCATCAAACAGCTATAAAAAACCGGCTCCGAAACGAGAGTATTCAAAACCCTCTCCGAATTTTCAGCGCAAAGCACCGCCGAAAAAAGAGAGCGTAGAGACCACCCAGAAAAACGAGATCAAAGCGCTGTTCATGAACTGGTTCAAATCCTGCAGAGCGATAGCGGGCCATGTGATGAACAAAGAAGATGTCATCAAAAATGTTTTGAAAAAAATAGATTCAAAACAAGACCGTCCCTTTACCCTTGCGATGGATGAGCTCAAAAGCGACGGGCTGATCGAGATAAAAGAGGACGGGGTTACGTTGATTTTGACGGAAAAAGGGGCCGATCTTCTTTAACGGCTCCTCTTCGCGAGAGAGAACGATCTCTTAATTTCAGGGATGGGCTAATTTGTAGAGATATTCTTCGATTTGGACGGAATCGGCAATCCCCCGTTTTTCGAGCATCTGCTGTGAAAGGACATCTTCGGCCAGTATCTCTAAAATATCGTCGGGACTGATGAGATTGTCTGTACTTCGGATAAATTCCAACAACAGCTGAAAATTATCATATCCGCTTCGATTCGGGTGTTCCTGTTTAAATTTTTTGAATTGATCCCAGTTTATCTGTGCCATACCTGTGTCTCTTTGGTTTATCTTTGGCGCAATTATATTGAAATCCTATTCTTCTTCACAACAATAGAGTAAAATTCCTCTTATCAAAGGAATCATTATGACCAAAAAAATCACTTTTCCCCTGCTGTTCGCCCTCACCGTCTCCTCCCATGCCGCAGATGCCGAAGCGTGGCAGATATTCGACTGGATGGAATCGCTCAAAGGGCAATGGGTACTTTCTCCTGCCGATCGGCAGACCGGCACCGAATCGTACAAGCACCCCGCCGTCCTCCCCCTTGTGGGAACCGATGCGACGGGGATCGCGTTCAAACTCATCGGCGGCGATATGACGATCCAAGAAGACCTCCTCCCCGATACCGCCAAGCAGATGGTGACGATGTACCACTGCAAGGACATCGCCTGCACCAACATCAAAGCGACCCACTACTGCGTCAAGCAAAACCAGCCCGAGTTCATCGCCAATCTCCACGAGAGCACCCCAGAGCGGATCGTCTTCGACTGCGATATGTCGACCGAACTGTGCCGGTCCGATGAGGACCATGTCCACCGCATCGTCCAAGAGATCAGCAACGGCGGCAAACACCTCAAGAGCTCGTATCTGAGCTGGAAAGATAAAAAACCAAAGACCGACAGTTCCATCTACCATTTCGACCGGAAGTAGCCCTCCCCGGCCCCAAGGGCCATTAGGCTATAATGGTGAAAAATAACCAAGGCTTCCCCCCATGTCCAAACACTCGACACTTGTGCAGCAATTCCGCTCGTTTTGTTTCCAAAACAACGCAACCGACATCGAAAAGGCGATCGAGTATTTCGCCGTATTCGGCGGAATGGGGTGGAATGTGGATATGTCCAAGCCGCTCGAAGAGCTGATCGAAGAGAAGGTCCTCTCAAACTACCGCTATATCCATGCGGACTTGACCAAGATCACTCAGAGCAATAAAGCGCACCATGCGCTCCTCACCGCACTCGCCACAGGGGACCGACGCGAACACTCGGCGTTCCGGCGCGCCAACCTCCCCCGGCGCGAGGGGGAGGAGTCCGCCGCTTTTTTGATTAAATTCGGGTTGCTGATCCGCGAAAAATCGCAGGAAGCCCCGGCGGATGAAAACGAAGAGGTCTCCGACCGCCTCATTTTTGCCGCTCCGTTCATGCGCTTTTGGTTCTCCTCGATCTCCCCGTATTACAAAGGGATCAAGGAGGGGGATTTCACCGAGGTCAAAGAGCGCTGGGAAAACACCAAACAGGCTTTTTTCGAGCCGGTGTACGAAGGGCTTGTCATAGCGCTGGTCAAGCAAAGTTTTAAAGAGGACTGGATCAGTAAAATCGGCTCCTACTGGGATAAAAACGGCGAGATCGAGATATTGGGGCAGACGAAATCCGGCAAAATCGTCGCGGGGGCGTGCAAATATTCCAAAACCAAAGCCAATAAGGGCGAGCTCTCCAAGCTGGTCGAAAGATGCGACCGTGCGAAGCTCAAAGCCGATATCTTCGTCATCTTCTCCAAGGGGGGATTTTCCAGCGAGTTTAAAAAAGAGAAGAGCGACACACTGAAGCTCTACGCCCTGAAAAACCTCCGGACCCTGATCGATGATCTGGGCGAAAAAGACCTCCTCGTCACTACCAACAAAAAATACTGATCCGGAAACTCGGCTCTTCTATTTTTTTTGCCATAAGGATTGGCTAATATTAATCGTATTACACTATTGGATATTAGCACTGAGGAGTTTTTATGTCACGTTTACGCAATACGGTCGCTTTCATACTTGCAGCAGGAATGGTTACCGGTCTGAATGCGGCCTCTGTCAAAAGCGGGAATGTCTATACGAAAAATTGTGCATTATGCCACGGAGCACGCGGACAAGGCAATCCGAATGTCCCTGACGCTCCGGCACTCAACACCCTCAGCAAAGAAGAGCTTGTTACCAAACTCTCCGATATCAAGGGGCAAGGATTCGACAATGCCCATGAACGGATGGAAAAAAATGCGAAGATCATCGAGCTGCGCGGCATGAAATACGATGCGCACGACATGGCCGAATATATCTACAGCCGCTTCAACAAAGAGAAATAATCTCCCCTTCCCCGTTTCCTAATCCTTTGAAACGGGACATCTCCACTAGAATTGTCCAGCGAAATTAGTATAATATTCCACCTACAATACACAAAATGCTCCGCATCCGGCCACCGCAGTAATTGAATACGTTTCGCTCTCCGTCATACCCATAATTTTAAGTTATTTAATCAGAAAAACTCTGTTAAAATAGTGAAAAAAGGGGAGCAGATGAAAAAAACTCTGTGCATAATTTTTGGGATGGCTGCTGCTCTGATGGCAAATGACGCGACTGTCGCAGAATTAAACGATCTTGCTATCATGAAAGAGAATAAAATAAACGTACTCAAAGTCAAAGACGAGGGTAATATCTACTTTATCAAAGCTGAGCCCGTCCTCGCACCGATCGGTCAGCCGAAAAAGCGGTTCACACTGTTTTTGACGAAAGACAAAAAAATCCTGATGATGGGCGATGCGATCTATACCGACACGAAAGAGAAACTTTCGTTTCCGCTCGACATCGCTCTCATCAAAGATCAGGAGGTATTCACTTACGGGAAAGGGGGTAAAGTGCTATACGTCTTCGTAGATCCCGAATGCCCCTACTGTAAATTGTTTGAAAAGAAGATGGAGACCCTAAAAGAGAAATATACCTTCAAAGTCTTTCTATTGCCGCTGCCGTTTCATCCCGATGCGATACCGATGAGCAAATGGATTCTCAAGGGCAAAGACAACAATGAGATGGGCGAAAGACTCATTGCAATCGCCAATGGCTCGACGACGTATAAGGAGCTGGTACTCACCGCCGAAGAGGATAAACGTCTAACAGATACGATCAATTCACAGATAGAACTCGCCATGGATGCAGAGGTCAAAGGGACACCCACCGTTCTGGACAGTGAACTCAACAGTGTCAACTGGCCGAGTCTTTAAGACTCTGCCGCTTCAAGCTCAATCAGACTTTCCGATCTATTTTTTAATTTAGTTATTCAATATTATTTTTAGTATATATAAGTTATTATTTTTCATTCTTATTTATCCGAAACAAACGGGCCTTCTATCGCTTTCATAAAGGAGAGGCTATGAATAATTTGCTAGTGCGCGAACTGCTGTTCGGTACGGTCGTCGGTATTAGTGAGGGGCTGCTGGTTTATCTGATCATGGCCTCATTTGGGATGTTCGATGCGATAGCCGTATACGGATGGTCCGCCCCCTGAACTTCTTCGCCTGCGGTGTCCGCTCCCGGCTCACCTGGAAGCGGGTACACTCTCTTCTGTATTTTCACCATTTCTTATTAAATATTTACAATTGCCGTCTATAAAATATTATTATATATAGTTAATCGTTGGTGTTCTATGATAGGGCAGAACAACCAAAGGAGTCTATTATGAATCAGAAACTCTTTTCCCTGATATTAGCCGGATTTTTAAGCAGCGGTTTTTTATACGCCGTTGAATACGAAAATGAAAAAAGTCAATTGATCGAAGCCAAATACAATGTGTGTGTGATCCCTCCTCAAATCGACGATGCCATCGCAAAAGGGGTAAAGGTCGTTGATGTTGCACAAGCAAAAGCGCTGTATGATCAAAATGCCTATTTTTTCGATACCCGTGAAAAACGCCATTACGCAAAAGAGCATATCAAAGGGGCCTATCCCGTCTATTTCGATGTATCCAAAGCCGAATATATCGTATTGCAGCTCCCCGCAAACACCAAACAGCCGCTCGTTTTTTACTGCTACGGCGAATCGTGCGCCAACTCGTACGAAGCGGCTCTTGCGGTACGCAAACTGGGATACACGAATGTGTATTGGCTCTTGAACGGATTCGGTGAGTGGAAAGAGACCGGTTATCCTGTCGAATAATTACCATCTCCTCCTCTTTTAGCCGCCTCTAATCTGCTACACCCTACAATAGGAACGTCTATGTATCGATGACTCAAGGAGATCCATGCAAAAATACATCCATTATGACCCTTCCCCCGAAGAGATCCACTCCTATCATATGCAGATGAGTTCCGATGCCAACCACCACTACTACAAAATCCATCTCAGCGAACTGACGGAGGGGCAGCGGAAACATTTTGCGCAAAAGTACGGTGTCACTCTTAATATTCTGGAAGGGGAGCAGTATCTGACCCTAATACGGATTACCGATATCTAAACGATCAATAAAAATCGTATTTTCCCGCCGCAATATCGGCTTTGATGTCATCCAACGCTTCTTGAATGATCTGCGCGAGTTGTTTTGCCGCTTCGTGATCATCGACCTCGGGTATGTCCCAATCGGTGATCGTCATATTGGCTTTAAAGAGAATCTCCAACCCTTTGCGTATTTCAGCTTTTCGGCTCTCAAGCTCTTGTCGTATCGCATCCATGTAGACTCCTTTTTGCATATCATACCACCAAATCTCCTCTCATGCGTTAACATATTTTTTACTCCACACCGTTATAATGGCGTATGAAAATTTTGTTATCCATTTTGACTTTCCCGCAGAATCCCTGATATGAAATATCTGCTCGTGATCCTCTCGCTTCTCTTCACCCTCAGAGCAGACGAAAACCAAACGGCGATCAGGCTTCAGGACTACCGTTCTTTTATCCATGATATCTCCTCTTTGCCGCGTGAAAAGCAGTTGCAACGGGTCAACGCCTATTTTAACCTGATCGTCAATGACTATGACATCAATTCATGGGGTGCAGAAGATTATTGGGCGACACCCAAAGAGTTTGTCGCTCGCGGATCCGGAGATTGTGAAGACTTTGTCATTGCCAAATACTTTACCCTAGAAGAGCTGGGTGTCAAGCCCTCCGATTTGATGATCTTGATCGTCAAAGTAAACGGAAGCCGTGATTATCATGCCGTACTCGGATACCGGGATGATCACAATCAGACACTGGTTTTGGATAATATCAGCTGGAAAATCCTCCCGATACAACAGAGGAGCGATCTTAAAATATTATGTAATATTAATAATACCTCTCCCAAGAAGGAAAAAAGCCCCTTCATAAAATATCTATTGGCAAATTTTCAAAACGTCCTCACCAAGATAAAAGAGGGGAAATAAACCCCCGTTTTTGATTTTCGTCCGGTGCACCGCTATAATGGCACATGCAAAACTCCCCAGAGACCTCTTATGATCTGATTGTCGTCGGTGCCGGTGCGGCCGGAATGATGGCGGCCATCACCGCTGCCCGCCGCGGCTCGAAAGTACTCCTGCTCGAAAAACTCTCCAAGATCGGTGCCAAGCTCAAAGCGACCGGCGGCGGCCGGTGCAATCTGACCAACACCCTCTCCAACGAGGAGTTCATGGCCCGTTTCGGGCGTGAGGGGCGATTTATGACCCCGGCCCTCGAAGCGTTGGACCATAAAGGGCTGATCGCATTTTTTGCCGGGATCGGGGTCGAGAGCCATGCACCCGACGGTTATCGTGTCTTTCCTCTCTCGCACAGCTCGGTGAGCATCATCAGTGCTCTGGAAGCGGAGATGGAGCGGCTCGGTATCACCCTCGTCTGTTCCGCACGTGTCCAGAGCGTGGAACATGATGGAGATCATGCGACAGGGGTGAGTACTGCACAGCATACCTACACGGCCCCAAACGTCATCATCGCCACCGGAGGGCTGGGATATCCTCAGCTGGGGGCAGAGGGGGACGGATTTGAGATCGCCTCCGCACTCGGACACAAAGTGACCGAACTCTACCCCGCCATGATGCCGCTGAAGACCAAAGAGAGCTGGGTGGCCAATTGCCGCGCCGACACGATTCCCAAAGTACAGCTGCGCGTCGATCTGCCCAAAGCAAAAAACATCCGTGCGACGGGTGATCTGATATTTACCCAAAACGGTATCCGCGGTCCCGTCGTCCTCGATGCGGCCCGCGACGTCACCCCATTGATCGAAAAATACGGCGAGGTCCCCCTCCTGCTGAATCTGACCAAGGGACTCAACGAAGAGCAGCTTCGCGAACACATCAAAAACGAAATCTATAAACATCCCGAACAGTCCATATTAACTCATATGATCACCCTCCTCCCCGACTCCGTTGCACGCGAACTGTGTCTCCTTGCCGATGCCGATCCCGACACGGAGTTCAATAAACTCCCCGGCATCCAGCGTGACCGGCTGATCAAACTGCTCGCATGGACACCCCTTACCGTCGTCGGGCACGAGGGGTTCAAGATGGCGATGATCACCCGCGGCGGCGTCTCGCTCAAAGAGATACGCCCCGAAACGATGGAGAGCAAACTGCTCAAAGGGCTCTACTTTTGCGGCGAAGTGATGAATCTCGACGGCCCCTGCGGCGGATACAACCTCCAATGGTCGTTTGCAAGCGGCTATGTGGCAGGGCGATTGGGAGCAAACCCGTAGCAGTGATCTGTACCGTTTTAAATCAATTGTTTAACGACACGCGATATAATGGCTCTAAATGTCGAGGAGAGCCGATCAGATGGACGGGTATAAAGCGATTTCAAACCTATTGGCACCGAAACTTTTTTCCCTCCTTTTCCTCCCCTTTTTTCTTTTCAACGGCTGCGGCGACAAAATGCCTGCAACCTATCAAGGATACGCAGAGGGAGAATTTATCAATGTCTCTTCTTCCCAAAGCGGCAGACTTGACAAACTCTTCGTCAAACGGGGTGATCATGTCGCCAAGGGATCGAATCTGTTTGCATTGGAGTGTGACAGCGAGTTGATCGCCCTCGATCAGGCCTCCTCCGAACGTGCCGCCGCACAAGCGACCCTCGATGACTATCAAAAAGGGTCCCGTCCCCAAGAGCTCGAAGTGATCAAGGCTCAGCTTGCACAGGCTATCGCCAATAGCGAAAACGCCAAAGAGCAGCTGGAGCGAAACACCCTCCTCAATCGCTCCAATGCCCTCTCAAAAGAGCAGTTCGACACTTCGGCCGCCCTCGCGAAAACTACCGCCGCGAAGGTAGAAGAGCTGCGCAATACCCTGCGCGTCGCCGGTTTGGCCAAACGCTCCGACCAGATCAAAGCGCAGAAAGAGCGGATCAAACAGCTCAATGCCGCCATGGAGCAGATACGGTGGAAATTGGATGAAAAAAGCCTCAAATCCCGCGGAAACGCCCTGATATTCGATACCCTTTACCGCGAGGGGGAATGGGTTCAGCCGGGAGGGATAATCGTTCGTCTCCTCCCCCCTGAAAACATCAAAGTCCGCTTTTTCGTCCCGCAGCAGATCGCCGAAAAACTCATCATCGGACAAAGCGCGACCATCACTTCGCGTGCCGATAACCGCAAACTCCCGGCCCGTATCACCTACATCTCGACCGAAGCGGAATACACTCCTCCCGTCATCTACAGCAACGAGACCAAAGAGAAACTCATTTATATGGTCGAAGCCTACCCGAGTGCCGCCGATGCACCTCTGCTCCATCCGGGGCAACCTGTGGAAATCTCTCTTGAACGGTAACCCTTACGATTTTGCGATCGATGTTCAGGGGCTGAACAAATATTTCGGCGACAAACATGTGGTCAGAGACCTCTCATTGCAGGTCCGTCCCGGCGAGATCGTCGGCTTTTTAGGCCCTAACGGCAGCGGAAAGACGACTGCGATACGGATGATGTGCGGCCTCTTGACCCCCGATAGCGGCGAGGGGCATTGCCTCGGACACGATATCCGGACCCAAAGCGATGCCATCAAGCGCGAAGTGGGCTATATGACTCAAAAATTCTCCTATTGGGAAGATCTGAGCATACGCGAAAACCTCGATTTCGTCGCACGGGTTTATGAACTGGCCAACCGAAAAGAGATCGTCACCGAAGCGTTACGCAATCTCGGCCTCACCTCACGATCAGGCCAGCTCGCACGTTCCCTCTCCGGGGGATGGAAACAGCGGCTCGCCCTCGCGGCCTGCATGCTCAGGCACCCCAGACTTCTCCTGCTCGACGAACCTACGGCCGGTGTCGATCCGAGTGCGCGGAGAGATTTTTGGGAGGAGCTCCACGAACTGGCATCGCAGGGTGTATCGGTACTCATCAGCACCCACTACATGGACGAGGCCGAACGGTGTCATAAACTGGCCTACATCGCCTACGGAAATCTCCTCGCGCAGGGAAGCGCCAAAAGTATCATCGAGAGTCAGGGGCTCTACACCTACGAAGTCAACGGCGAGGAGCTGATGAACATCTCAAAATCTCTTGCCCGGTACGAGGCGATAGAACAAACGGTTATTTTCGGCTCAACGCTCCATGTAAGCGGAAAAAATCCTCAGGCAATCGAAACGATACTGCAGGGACAAAGATACGCTGCCATCCCAACCTCGCTCGAAGATGTTTTTATCTACCTGATGAAACACACGAAAGACAATTTTGGAGATGAGGGTGTTTAGGGGATTCAGTTTCTCGCGCTGGTGGGGAATCATCATCAAAGAGTTCTTGCAGCTCAAACGCGACCGTATCACGTTTGCCATGATGGTCGTCATCCCGATCATCCAGCTGGCCCTTTTCGGTTTTGCGATCAATACCGATCCCAAACATCTCCCCACCGCTGTCGTCTCCTATGACAAAAGCGAGTTTACCCGTACGTTGATATCGGCCATGCAGACATCTGAATATTATGCAATCGACACCCGATTTACGACGCCGGGCCAAGCGCAAGAGGGGTTAAAAAAAGGGGAAGTGCTCTTCATCCTCACGATCCCCGCTGATTTTACCCAAAAGCTTCTGCGAGGTGAAAAACCGTCCCTATTGCTCGAAGCCGATGCTACCGATCCGGTCACGGTCTCAACCGCTCTGTTATCGATGGAAGCGATAGCGGCTCAAGTCGCTAAAAAAGATTTGACCGGTCCGCTTGCAGGACTTTCGACGCAAAAAAAGCCTTTTGACATACGTATCCACCGCCTCTATAACCCCAACGGCATCAATCAGTACAACATCATCCCCGGTCTCATGGGGACACTCATGACGATGACGCTGACCATGATGACGGCACTTGCCATCACCCGCGAACGCGAACGAGGGACGATGGAAAATCTCCTGGCAACCCCGGCGAAACCGCTGGAGATCATGACGGGGAAAATCATCCCGTATGTCTTTATCGGTCTTTTGCAGGCGACCCTGATTTTATGCGCTTCCTACTTTGTCTTTCATGTTCCGTTTAACGGTTCGATCCTTTTGGCCTACGGAGTCGCCCTTCTCTTCATCGCCGTGAATCTCACCATCGGTATCACTATTTCGTCATTGGCGCAAAATATGCTGCAGGCGTTACAACTCACTATCTTTTATTTCCTCCCCAGCATCATGCTCTCAGGTTTCATGTTCCCGTTTTCCGGAATGCCCTCATGGGCACGGCATGTCGGAGAGCTGCTTCCTCTTACCTATTTCAACCGTCTTATCCGCGGCGTCGTCCTAAAAGGGAACGATCTGCCGACGTTATGGCCGAATATTTGGCCGTTGATGATCATCACCCTCGTGATGATGACCCTTGCCGTTAAATTTTATAAAAAGACACTCGATTAAAAGGCTCTTTCGCGTTATAATGCCTCCTATTTTTCGGCCCACTTTTTTTTATTGAAACGAACCCTATGTCCAGACTTCTTATTCTCATTATCGCCCTATTATCTCAGACCCTTCTCCTCGCCGATCCCCATAAGATCTACGATATCCGCGGTGCATCCGAAAAACTCGATGCCAATCTCACCCAGTTTCTCGTGGCATGGCGCACCGATACCATCACCCCGATCCAAAACGGCACCTACTGCAAAGTCTGTGTCAACGGCGATACCGATCGCAAAACCGTCGCCCTCACCTTCGATGATGCTCCCGATGAAAACGTCACATCACAAATACTGGATGTTCTCAAAGAGACAAACGTCCAGGCCAGTTTTTTCATGATCGGCCAGACAATGGAGGATACGAATACAACTGCCGTCATTCGGGCAGCCAATGAAGGGCATCTCGTCCTTAACCACAGCTTTTCCCATCCCCATCTGAGCGCACTGACGCCGGAAAAGATAACGCATGAGCTAAATGCTGCCAGTGAACGGATCAATGCCCTGACGGGACACTATCCGCTCTTGATCCGTCCGCCCTACGGCTCGATCGATCAATCGGTCGTCGATACGATCAACGCACAGGGGTTCACTACGGTCTTATGGTCCCTCGATTCTCTGGACTGGGCGATCAAAGAAAAAGATGCCATCATCGATAACGTCCTTGCAAACATCCGTCCCGGCGACATCGTCTTGATGCACAGCGGACAATCCAACCATGCCACGGCCGAAGCATTGCCGCTCCTTATCGATAAACTTCGCCAAAGCGGATATACGTTTGTCAGGGTAGATGAGATGCTCGGTATCCGGGCCTACCGGTAATTGCCTTTTTTTTGACGACCAAATCTTCTTTATGCTACGATACGAAAAAAATTTCTGAGGGTCCGCATGGCAATCATCTCTATCGCTTCAACTAAAGGGGGAGTGGGTAAAACCTCTTTGGCCTTTTCACTGGCAAAAGACCTTGGATATCGCTACGCTACCAATGATATGTCGGTCGTTTTAAACAAATACAAGAATGCACGCTATTACCCTAATAATATGCCTCTCTACCCCGATACGGTCTACGATTTCGGCGGCTTCGTCGACAAAAAATCGGATGAGATCCTCCGTGAGTCGGATATCATCATCCTCCCCACGATCAACGATCTCAATTCCATCATGAAAAGCCTGATCCTCATCAAAAACTTTCGTGAAAAAACGATTCTCGTATTTGCCAACATGATCGACAATCCCAATGATGCCGTCATGATCCGCGAAAAGATACATGAGCACTTCCCCAATCTCGCCTTTACCTACCTGCGCCGGACCAAACTGCTGAAAAATGCGCTGGAAACGGGGATGAGCGCCACCGAGCTCTACGACATGAATAACCAAACGCGCCATCTGTATAAACAAGCCTACAGCGAATACCACAAAATCCTCAAACTCTTTACGACGGACGGGCAGTATTTTCAAGGGAAACAATAGCTCAACGGCGTAAACTTCAGGCTATGGCGTTCCTGAAAACTATGGCAGATTATCAGCCTCTCTACGCTATAATAGCGTTAACTAAAGGACTACCTATGCCATCATCAGCAACCCCCGCCCTCAAGCGCCAGAATCACCGTATTCACCCCTGCAATGCACAACGTAAAAATGAACTTCTAAATTTTCTGATCGCTAGGTTCAGCGGAAAATCGATCCTCATCGTCACGGCCAAAGATGCTGCACGTATCGATGTGACGGAAGATAAAAACATCACCGTCACTACCGATGATCTTCTCATGCAATCTCCTGAGCTTAAATGCGACGTCCTTATCAGCTACGACCTCCCTGAAAAGGCGATCATCTATATGTCGCGCTTTGCGCGTGCGGGAGAGTATGCACTCATCTTGCTCACGGCTGAAGACCAAAAAAATCTTTACCCGATCGAAACGCTTCTCGGGCGCACCATCACTCAAGAGGCGATCGTCGGATATGAGCCTGATTTCGGAATCGCCGTCGAACAAAAAAGCAAAGAAGAAGCCAAAGCACGACGTGCTGAACGCGAAGAACAAAATGCAAAAAGAGACGCACAGCCAAAACGCGGTTCAAAGCCGCGCCCGGATTTCAAACGTGATGAGAGAGGAGGCAAAGATGAGAATCGTCCTGCTCGAAAGCCGTTCTCTGATTCCCGGGACAATAAAAAACCGGACAGCCGGGACAAAAAAGATGCCAAGCCCCGTTTTGTAGGAAAAGATGAAAACGGAAAACCGATTTTCGAGGGAAAAACACGCGAACGCAACCATTACCATGACGGCAACCCTCGAAGTGACGCGGAAAAAGCGGCTAAAACCCGTTATTCCAGCAAACCTAAATTTTTCGATGCCAACAAAAAAGATTCCGATAAACCCCGATCGGCTGAAGGGGAGAAAGCTCCCTACAGCGGAGAAAAAAAACCGTATGATGCTAAAAAGCCTTACGAGAAAAAGCCCTATGACGCCAAAAAATCTTTCGGCGGCGGTGAGAAAAAGCCGTATGGAGAGAAGAAACCTTACGGGGATAAAAAACCGTATGATAAAAAAGGATCAAGCGGCAAACCTTCCTATGCCTCGGCAAAACCTGCACCGACAGAGAGCACCCCAAAACGTACACCGCGCCGCATCAACGTAAAATCGCTGAAACCGGCCGAAAAGGGCGAAAAGGGCGAAAAGGGCGAATAAAAAACCGTTTCTCATACTAAAATTATTTTTTAGCTATACTGATATCAACTTTTAAAAGGAGCTTCGGTGAACGTGCAAACGATAGTCGCCTCCTATCGGCGATCGCTTTTCATCGCATTGACGGTGTGGACTTTATTGATGATCACCGTCGCCCTCTTTTACTGGAATGATCAGTCCCGGCAAGTTGTCGAGTTGGCGAAGAATACGGCGAAAACCGCACTGAACAAAGATCTCGCCACCCGCACTTGGATCATTTCACATGGGGGAGTTTATGTCCCCATCGACGATACGACCCCCTCCAGCCCCTATCTCTCCCATATTCCTGAACGCGATATCCAAACCCCATTAGGACAATCATTGACCTTGATGAACTCCTCGTATGTGCTACGACAGATGATGGAAAAGTACGGGACGCTCTACGGAGAAAAGACCAAGATCACTTCTCTCAAACCCCTGAATCCCCACAATAAAGCCGATGTCTGGGAAGAAAAAGCGCTCCGCTATCTCGAAACGCATCGTGGAGAAACCGACTTTCACGAACTGGAAAAAAAAGAGAGCGGCGACTACCTGCATATGATGATCCCGATGGTTACCGATCAAAGTTGTCTCAAATGCCATAGCTCAGCCGAAAATAAAATCGGCGGATTGCGCGGCGGTATCGATATTACCGTCCCTTTAAATGTATTTAATATAATGGTGCAAGAGACCATGAACCATACCTACGGCTGGTTGATCCTGATCTGGTTTTTGGGTTCATCGGCGATTGCCGCCGCTTCAAAGATGATAGAAAAAAAATCGATTCAGCTCCATATGACCGAACTCGAAAAGATCAAAAACTACCAAAGTATGATTTCACTCGTAATCGATTTGATCGACAAACGGGATTCCTATACCGCCGGGCACTCCCAGCGAGTAGCCTATTATTGTGAAATCATTGCCAGAGCGATGTATCACGATGAGGAGATCGTCAACAAGATCAAAGAAGCGGCGACATTGCATGATGTCGGTAAAATCGCCATCCCCGACTCGATTCTCTTGAAGCCGGGCATCCTTACCCCTACCGAAAAAGAGCTGATCAACTACCACCTGAGCGCAGGATATGAACTCCTTTCCAAAGTCGGTATGTATCAGGAACTCGCCGACATCATGCGCCATCACCATGAACGGTATGACGGCAACGGCTACCCTAACGGCCTTGCAGGAGAGGAGATCCCTCCGCTCGCGCGCATTATGATCATCGCCGATTCATTCGATGCGATGACGACCAACCGGATCTACAAACCTCGCAAAAGCGTTGAGGAAGCACTTAAAGAGATCGAAATGCTCAAAGGGTCCCAGTTTGATCCAATAGTCGCCGATGTCGCCATCACCGCCCTTCGCCATATCACGATCAAAGCCTACGATCAATTCCCGAAAACAGAGATGGAGGAAGAGCGGTT
>Ga0265297_10003379_pt1 | contig 29050 bp, 33 predicted proteins | sample Munlanlwell13791_FD_192502 | JGI IMG/M metagenome (GOLD analysis project Ga0265297, IMG submission 192502) | Leachate microbial communities from a municipal landfill in Southern Ontario, Canada - Leachate well 137-91 | ecosystem: Engineered > Solid waste > Landfill > Unclassified | place...
TCCGTAGGGGATACCATCAAGGTCAAAGGCCATACAACAGAATTTACCCAGACAATAGCTTCCCTGCAGATCAACCGCGTTCCGGTAAATTCGGCTAAAACCGGGGAAGAAATAGGCTTATTGGTTAAATCCAGAGTAAGGCAGCACGATTTAGTTTATAAAGTCTAAAAGAGGAGGTAGGAGTGAGGCTTTCCGAAATCGAAAAAAGGGCAAAAAGCTTAGGTATCCGGGATACCTGGAGGCTTTCCAAGAAGGAATTAGTCAAAACAATACAACGCGTCGAAGGCAACCTGGATTGCTTTGGGGCCAAGCGCAATTCCTGCGAACAGCTGAGTTGTTGCTGGAGGAGTGATTGTATAAAATGAAATACCATTGCCAGATCTGTGACCGGGATATCGATGATTTTGCCAGCCTGGCCCATATCAAGGCTGAAGAATACCTGCTGGATTTAATCCGGCGGGACCACCCTGAATGGCATGAAAGCAAAAAAACCTGCCATAAATGCGTAGAATATTACCGTAAGCTGGTTAAGGAAAACGAGGTTTAATCTTCCTAAAGGACGGTCCAATTTTGAACCGTCCTTTTATTTTAAGTAAGTATTTTGGGTAAGTACTCATAATAAATACGGCGTTAAAACCCGGTAAGTTCAAGTAAATGCAGGCTCGAGGAAGACCGAAAAAGTATAGGATAGTGCGCTTAGACCCTAAAATCAGCCAATTTAGCCCCCGAGGTAAGGCTGGCAGGCCAAATGAGGTAGATTTGAGTATGGATGAGTTTGAGGCCTTAAGGCTGGCTGACTATATGGGATTACCCCAGAAAGAGGCAGCTAAATCCATGCACATATCCCAACAGACCTTTAGCCGGGTATTTAAAAGGGCGCATAAACACATCGCCAATGCCTTGGTTAATGGTAATATAATCAAGATCCAGGGAGGCCATTACGTAATCAGTTCCCGCGAAGAAACTAATCCCGTCAAGAACCAGGATAGCCCAACCTAAAGAAAGAACACCCCTAAAAAAACCTGCTTAAATAAGCATTTTTACCGAAACTTACTTACTTTTACCTTTGTGCTCAACTTCCTATAATATATCTTATGTTAACTTGAACATATTGGCTAAGTTACTCTAATGCTTTGGTAATTAAGGAGTTAGGTTATACCGGTATTTTCCTGTGGAAAAGCGTTTTTTAGTTTACTTAAACTTACCGTCTTATTTTATGCTTGACATTTTGGTGGGGATTTCTATGTAGAACTACCAGGATTTTTTGCCTCTAATCGCCTATTTTATTTACGGGTTAAAATTACCTGGGCAGGAAAGATAGAATTGTCTCCAAAGCGGCAGTTAATCTTATCTATTGCCTTAACCAAGGCCTCCCTTCGTTTTTCCTCAATAAGTAAAGGAAGGTACTCCTGGGGGCTTAAATGGCTGGCAGTGACCCCTAGAGCCCGGATTTTTGGCCTTTTTTGAGCCATTCCAGTCATTATCTTGAGGGTTCTCAGATATATTTCATAGCTGTCATTAGCGGCTATTGCAAAGGTCTTTTGAGCCAGAAAATCGCCTTTTTCTGGTATATTTAACCAGAGTTGGATTGTCTTGGCAACCAGGTTTTTCTGGCGTAACCGCTCGCCAACCATTTCCGATAATACCCTGATCCAGGCGCTGATAAACCGGGGGTTTGTTTGAGCTCTGGGCAAGGTATACGAATGGCCTATGGACTTGGATTTTTCCGGTATATCCTCAAACTTACCGGGATTTTCAGCAAAGAATCCCGGTAAGTTCAGGTATAAATCCCAACAAGTCTTTAAGCCTTGAGCCAGTAAAATCTGCCCGGTTTTACCGGCCATACCGCAGGCTTTAGTAAGCGGAGTAGCGCTTAAAATATCTTTAAAGTTTGCCTCGTTGATCAGGGTTACTCCATTTGGTTTATTTATTTTGGAAGCGAGCTTAGCCAGAAGCCAGTTTTTGGCTATACCTACCGAAGCAGTGATGTTAAAGTTTGCATATATTTGCTCCTGAATTTGAGCAACAAGCTTAAGCGGCTCCGGATGCTCCAGGATATCCATCTGGAATTCATCAACTGAAGCATAATTCAACGCAAATCCCCAACCCTTAAGCAGCTCAAAAATCTTTTCTGAAGTCCAGATATACTTAGCCTGGTCCGCTACCACAAATTCCAGGTTTGGGCAGATACTAAAAGCGTCTTTTGAAGGCATCCCGGAATAAATCCCTAAAGCTTTAGCTTCATAGCTGGCAGCACAGACCACCGTGCGCATTTTATGGGCGCGCGAGCCGACAATCAAAGGCCTGCCTTTCAGGCGCGGATTGATAACCTGTTCAATTGAGGCAAAAAACGCGTCCATATCAATATGAATAATCATACTTAAACTTACCGGAATTTTATTGGATTATTTTGTCAATCTGCCAGCGGAAGGTAGAATTATTAAAGGATATCTGATAGATCTGTCCGGAGCTAACTACGGAAAAGTAATTAACCAATGCCTGGCCTAAGCGCTCCTGCCAGTTGTAGGTAATGGTTTCAATGGTATATTCTTTATCTTTCCAGGTAAAGCTTTTAGGAAATATTCTGGAATGTTTAAAATGCGCCAGAACATCAATACGTTCATCTAACGCATCCGGGTTAAAACCACCTTTATCCGGCTCAAACCTGTCCCAGCGGGACTGAGGGTTAAAACTACTTTGATTCATACTTCCTGATCACGGTCATAAGTTTCCCGATTACCTTAAACTCTTCAAAAATCGGCGGGTAATTCGGGTTAGCTGCTTCCAAATGGTATTTACTGCTTTTACGGACTAGCCTTTTTAAGGTAACTTCGTTATGGCCCAAAAGCGCGGCCACTATTGCGTTATTTTCGGCAGAGGGTTGTTTCTTAATAATCGCCACATCCCCATCCAGGATACCGGCATCAATCATACTGTCGCCCTTAATCCTTAAAGCAAAAACATCATTAAAACCCAGGCGGCCCAAAAACAGATTATCTACATCCACATAACCTTGGATTTCTTCGTAAGCTAAATTAGGCTTGCCGGCCATTATGGTGCCAATTATAGGTATTTTATTGAAACTAGCGCACTCAGTCAGCTCAATTGCCCGGGATTTATTATTCCTGCGCCTGACCAGGCCTTTCTGCTGCAAAACCTTTAAATAATCCCTGACTGTGCCGGTAGATTTAAACCCTAGCTCCCCTGCTATCTCTCTGATTGTAGGAGGAAGCCTCTCCCCTATCCGTTTACGGATAAAATTAAGCACCTTTTCCTGCTTGGGCGTCAAATACGGCTTCTTTTCCATGGTTATATCTATACCACACATTTGTGTGGTTTGTCAAGTTATCTTTCTAAAACTTTAGCAAACGCCTGGACAACCGCAGGATTAAACTGGGTCCCCGCGCCTTCCTTTATTCTTACTAACGCTTCTTCTTTAGTTAAGGCCGTTTTATAAGAACGCGCGGAGACCATCGCGTCATAAGCGTCCGCAACCGTAACAATCTGCGCAAAGATATTCAGCTGACCGCCTTTTAAACCATCCGGATACCCCTGGCCATCGTAACGCTCATGATGCGACCTGATCACGGAAAGCACCCGGGCATCCGGGAACACCGGTTTTAATATCTCTTCACCTACTTCAGGATGTTTATGTATATCTCCCCATTCGCTCTCGGATAATCTACTTGTCTTATTCAAAATATCTTCATGGATACCTAGCTTGCCGATATCGTGCAACTGCGCCGCTTTTTTCAGTAACTCCGCTTCCTTAAGGGAGATTCCCATCTCAATCGCAATCTGATAAGCGTATTCACTGACTCTGTCAGAATGGCCACGGGTATAAGGGTCTTTAGCTTCTAAGCCGCGCACCATAGACTGCACCATACGGTAAAAATAAGCCTGTAATTTTTCCCGCGCCTCTTCTAAGCTTGAAGCCATATCATTAAAAGAAGCAGCGAGCTGGCCAATCTCGTCCTGAGAGGATATTTTTACCCGATACCCCAGATCCCCTTCTGTTATATGCTTAGTCCCGTCGATTAACTTCTTGATTGGGATAATTATTTTTGCGGAGAATATAAAACCGAGGCTTAAAGCAAAAATAACACCCGCTAGTACGACAAATATGCCCCGGTACAATAAATCCTTTTCCGCAAGATAAACATCAGCGGCGTCTATATCCACGCCTAATACGGCGACAGGTACATTATCTTTATTTAAAATAGGCGCATACCCGGAAAGCAGCTTGCCCCATTCATCAGTAGTCAGGTTAGTATCCGCACTCGGGCCGCTAAAACCCTTAAGCATTTCAGGAAAACGCCTGGCATCGTATTTATCCCCCGGATAGGAAGTTAACCCGGGATCAACCACAAACTGCCAGATACCCGGCGCATCTGTTTTTACCATTATGTAAATATACCGGATAACCGGATTAACCTGTTTTATCCTGGACATCCCAAGAGCGATGCTCTTAAAGAAAGGACTATTTACTCCTGCGGGCTTTAGCGGGATATTACTTAGTTCGGCGGCATCAACTGAAAGCGCGGCTGTTTGAGCAATTACTTTAAGCTTATCCCTGAGCTGGTTAAACTGCGATTTTAAAGCGTACCTTAAAAGGATGAAATTCCCCAACAGCGCGACAAATAATAAAGAAAGGGTAAAAGATAAGGCTACTTTTACGTAAAAACTATGGAAAAATAATCCCCTGTTTTTCATATTATCTATAATTGTCGAAACTAAGCGGAATAGAAAAATCTAAACCCCGCAGATGCACGATAACCGCCTGTAAATCATCTTTCTTGGGCGAGCTGACCTTGACCTTCTCCCCTTCTATCTGGGTTTGCACTTTTAGCCCTAACCCTTTTATAATGCCGGTTAATTCTTTGGCTTTCTCTTTCTCAATACCCATGCAAATTTCAACTTGCTGGCGCAGATACCCCTCAAAAGCTTTTTCGGGGTCATTAAATTTCAGGGATTTCAGGGAAACCCCCCGCTTAGCCAGGCGGGTAGCCAGAATATCGGTAAGGCTGCGCAGCTTGAATTCATCATCGGCAACCAGCGTAATTCTTTCTTCTTTACGGTCAAAAACAATCGAGGCCTTGCTGTTTTTAAAATCATAGCGCTGGGACAGCTCCTTACAGGACTGGTTTACCGCATTATCCACTTCCTGTAAATTCACCTCCGAAACAATGTCAAAAGAAAAATTTGCCATAATTTACCCCCCTTACGCAAATAATACATACTTTTTAGCGATTCAAAAAATATAATTATAACCAGGACAATCATTACGGCTGAAAGCCCGGCATTCAGATTACCCTGAAAATCATGCTTCGGTAAATAATTACCCGTAATATTCATTATCCCGGCAACTACTGTCGTAACGAACATAAAAAGCGCAGGCAAAAAAGTAATCAAGCCATATCTCCATTTTTTGGTGTGCCGGAGGATAAATAAGGTCCCGACCAGTAAAGCCAGGGTGGCCAGGAGCTGGTTGGCCACGCCGAACATCGGCCAGATAGTGGAAATTTCGCCGTTATATACGAGGTATCCCCAGAGAAGACTGATAGTTCCGGCGCTAACTATAATTCCCCACAGGGATTTACCGATTTTCCTGCGAGGAGTAGCTAATTTTATTAGCTCGTCTAAAATATAACGCGCCACACGCGTACCGGTATCAACCGTAGTCAGGATAAACAGAGCCTCGAACATAATCGCAAAATGATACCAATAGCCCATCAGAGCTTTCATCCCGGGAATAGCCGATAAGATTACCGACATCCCGGCGGCCAGGGAGACTGCTCCTCCGGTTCTCCCGGCCAATGCCTCCCCGGTCATCCTCTCTATCTCGGCAAGATGCACCGGGCTAAGGCCCAATTTTTGAAATGCCTCTACCGGCACATTAATCGCGAAATAATCACCCGGCAGGAGTACGGTCGCCGCAATCAAAGCCATAATAGAAACCACTGCTTCAACCAGCATCGCGCCGAAACCAATCATGCGGATATCCGATTCTTTACTAATCATTTTCGGAGTCGTGCCTGAACTGATCAAGGCGTGAAACCCGCTGATTGCGCCGCAGGCAATGGTAATACAGACAAACGGCCAGACCTTGCCCGGGATAATCGGCCCGCCTCCATGGATAAAACTGGTGACTGCTGGCATCTTAAGGACAGGATTGACCATAAATATCCCGGCGGCTAAAAGCAGAATAGTCCCTATTTTCATATAGGAACTTATGTAATCGCGCGGGCACAACAGAAGCCAGACCGGCAAGACCGAAGCAACGAATCCGTAAACCGGCAGGATTATGGAAAGCGAGGGCTTAGAAAGCAAAAAGTACTGGCCAAAAACCGATTTAGAGAGCGGTTCTCCGAAAACTACGCCGGCAGTAACAATCAGGACTCCGATTAAAGAAGCCTCCAAGATCTTACCCGGCCGCAGTTTATACATATATAAACTAACGACTAGGGCCGCCGGAATAGTCATAACAATAGTAAAAGTAGCCCAGGCGCTTTCGCTGAGCGCGTTAACTACAACTAAGGCCAGGCCAGCAAGAGCGGTAATAATAATAAAGAGCACGGCGATACCGGTTACCAGGCCAGCAGTCTTACTGATATTCTTACGCGCCAGGCGGGTAAGCGAGAGCCCCTTAGTCCTTACCGAGGCAAAAAGTATAACCGTATCATGCACTGCCCCGCCTAAAACCGCGCCGATGAGAATCCACAGGAACCCCGGCAAAAAACCGAACTGCGCGGCTAACACCGGTCCAATCAATGGCCCGGCTCCGGAAATTGCGGCAAAGTGGTGGCCAAAAAGGACGAACTTATTAGTAGGGTGATAATCCCGGCCGTCTTTAAAGGTATGCGCAGGGGTCAAACGCCGCTCATTAATAACCAGGATTTTGGCAATGATAAATTTGGCGTAAAAACGGTAGGCCAGGGCAAATACCAGAAGGCTGATTATAAGTAAGGTTAAAGCGTGCATAAAGCGACTAAAGCTACTCCTTATTCATTTTTAAGTATTGATTTTATATTTACGCCGGCAAACCGCTCCGCGCCGTAAGAATCCTGGGTCCAGCCATTAGGCAATCCGCACTTGGCCATAATTTCCTTTGCCTCTGCGTATTCCTTAAGCTTAAGCCGGCGGTTTATTGCCTTGAATTCCACTGCTTTATGATACGGCAGGTATTGGCTCATCAAGCTTATATAAGTATCCCTGGATAAATCTTCGGCAATAAAACGCATAATTCTCTCTGTCCCCGACAAATTATTGGGTAAAACCAGATGCCGGATGATCAGGCCGCGTTTAATTATCCCCTCTTCATCTATTTGGGCAGTGCCGACCTGGCGGTACATCTCCTTTACCGCCTTGCGGTTATATTCCGGATAATCTGAAGCAGCGGAAAATTGGAACGCCGCCTCTGCATCGGCATAGCGCATATCCGGCATATAGATATCAATTATTCCGTCCAGTAATTTTATTATTTCGGGCAATTCATATCCGCTAGTATTGTAGACCAGGGGTATTTTTAAACCGGCTGAGATAGCCATTTTTAAGCTTTTCAAGATTTGCGGCAGGATATGGGTAGGCGTAACCAGGTTAATATTGTGGCAGCCCATCTTTTGTAATTCCAGCATAAATCCGGCTAGCTCTTCAAAATCAACTTCCCGGCCCGCACCTCCCTGGCTGAATTCATAGTTTTGGCAGTATACGCAAGCCATGTTACAGTTTGAGAAAAAGATCGTGCCTGATCCCTTTATTCCCGAAACAGGGGGTTCTTCTCCATGGTGGGCCATATAACTGTAGACTTGCGGCTTTAAGCCGGTCCTGCAGAAACCCTGGATATCACTTATACGGTTTACCCGGCATTTACGCGGGCAGATCGCGCAGGACTCCAGGCATTTAAAAAGCTTCGCGATTATTTTATCAAGGTATCCATTATGGAAAGATTTTAAATACACCGGGCATTTTGGAGGCATAGGGATTAGTTATTTTTTAGTTTGTGCGTTATACACTTCTCTTATCCGGTTAAAGAAAGCGATATAGTCAACGCTCCGGTAATCCGGGTAGGTCCATTGCCCGGGCCGAAAGGTCTTATCCTGAAAAAAGAGGGTTATTTCTGCGTAGATACCTTTACCTAAATATATGCGGTGGACGTAGTCTTTGGTCGAAGCTAAAACGAGTTTAGCCGAATTCAGATAGCCCGGGTCAATGTTGACCGTGCGTTTATCATCAGAAGATAATTTCTTTTCGATTTTATTAGTCAGGATTTTTATAGCAGCGATTTGCTGCGCAGGGATAAGTTTCTTAAAACTGATAAACATCCTCTTCAAGGCCTGTCCGAATTCATCCCGGTAATAAGGCGTGGACGTAAAGGGCATAATCCGGCTTTCGGAATCTATTCTGCCGAAATGTTTAATCAGCAGAGTTTTGGCTTTAGCCAGGCATTTTTTTTCTTTAAAAATAAAACCGATGATGAGCTTAACGGGTTTAGCGGGGGCTATCTTCCCCATCTTGGGCTGGCAGAACCTGCAGGATAATCTGTCCCTTGCGGAAGGAATTGGTCAATATATTCGGATATTTTCTTGCGCTGGCTGGAGTTGATTGCATTAAAGAAAATAGCGATATTAAAACCGCTCTTATCTTTATCTTCAGTCCTGACGATTACGCCCGTGCAATCAACAGTACAAGATTTTTTATCTTTTTTTGTCTTAATAGGAAGCTTGAGCTTAACCGCAACTTTGGTAAAAGGCGGTATGTATTTTTTTATCCGGCAATACGCGCCTACGCAGCTTAAGTTCTGCGTAGAAGTGGAAAAACCATAGCCATTAGCCGCCACCTTAAAGGGAAGCTTTTGCTCTAAGCGGGGGTGCCTTCTTCTTTCAATCCCGGACTGGGTCATTTCTCCTCGGCTTTGGGTTTCTTGATAAAATTTGACCAGCACTTCTTGGTGCAATAAAACTTACCGTCGCGGTAATAACGCCTGATTTTCCTGATCGGCTTATTACAGCTTAAACAATTTGTCTGCTTTTCCTCTTTTGGTTTTGCTTCCGCCTGTGCCGCGTTTTGAGCCTGTTCAGTAGCCATTGTCCCTTAGATTCCTTTCTTTAATATTTGCTATTTACCTCTACAATGTAACATATATTCTTACACCTGTCAATCTTGCTCTTACGGTTTTTAAGATATTCTCCAGAATTATTTTTCTTCCTTTTTTTCTTTTCTTAAGCCGGCTAATTCTTCTGTTAATCCCTCAATCTGTTTCTGCTGTTTTTCTATCTGTCTTTGCTGAATTTTTACTTTTACTGATAAGGCCTTAACCCCGGCCAGGGCCACGCCTGAAGGATCAATGCTGGAGATCATCTTATCATCTTTACCGTTAAGATGAAATAAGGCATGGAAATCCTGGGCAATAGGCGCGATGTGCTTAACAGAAGGATCCTCTCCTTTAAAATTCCACTGGGTCATCGGCAACTGATCAATTTTATTCAAGATCTCCTGGAGGTCAACAGGAGTAAAGTTCTCTTTTTTTGCACGGTCAGATTGAGCTGTCAATGTGCCAGCAGAATTCATATACGCGGAATATGCTCCGGCAACTGAAAAATACATATAAGTAAAATTTGTCTTTAATGTGGGATAAGTACTTGTTGTATACCCGGGAAGGTCTCCGGTAAGCCCAATATATCCCTGGCTGGGGTTAGAGTTAACGATATTGCCGGTGACATCTAATTTATAAAGCGGGCTCGTCGTCCCGATGCCGACGTTACCGGCTGTGATTCTCATAACTTCAGTACCAGCCTGTTTCCAAACATATTGTCCTGGTGATACCGTAGGATGAGAACCATAAGTATCAATAATAAAATCTCCGGCGGAATCGAGATTAATAAGAGTATAATCTTCGCCTGGAGTACTGGTTAATTTGACAATGTTTGCAGCATTAGAATTTATTTCTAATTTCCCTCCTGCCACCGTCGTCCCTATCCCCACATTCCCCTCTACTACCAGGTCTGCCAGGTAGTCAATCTCTCCTCCGTCTCCGTCTGATTCCTCCCAGGTATAGTTATCGTGATCAATGTAGCTATCTCCTATGGCCATACGCTGGGAGCGCATTTCTCTATAGACTCCGTAGGGAGAAGGATAATAGGTGGTGATGGTCAGGGTATCTTCGGCAAAGGCTAAAGGGTTAAAGGTTAGGGCTAAGAGTAAGCTTAAGAGAGAGATGGGAAGGGGTAAAAACTTCCTTAATTTAAACACTGCGTCCCTCCTGTTTTACTAAGTATATTTTATTTCCATATATTTTGTAAATATATTAACAGGTATAGAGGCTTTGGTCAATGGGAATATAAACAGGAGAGTTATTTACGCAGGGCTTCTTTGAACTTCTTGGTTAAGGCAGGGACGACCTGAAAAAGGTCACCGACTATTCCATAGGTAGCGACTTTAAATATCGGGGCTTCGGAGTCTTTATTAATCGCTATAATGATTTTGGAAGACTGCATTCCGACCAAGTGCTGGATCTGCCCGGAGATACCGCAAGCAATATAAATCTTCGGAGCGACTGTGCGGCCGGTCTGGCCTACCTGGTGCGAATAGGGGATCCAGCCGCTATCTACTGACGCCCGCGAGGCTCCCACCGCCGCATTTAAAACATGGGCCAGTTCTTCTAATATTTTGAAATTCTCCGGGCCTCCCATTCCGCGGCCTCCGGAAACAATGATATCTGCTTCGGACAAATTTACCAGCGTTTCAACCTCTTCTACAATATCCAATAATTTTGTGCGCGAAAAATAAAGCGAGCTATCAAAGGCCTCTTTAATGATCTTTCCTTTACGTTTTTTATCTGCCGGAAGAGGCTGAAATACCTTATGCCTTACCGTAGCCATTTGCGGGCGGTAGTTCGGCGAAATGATTGTCGCCATAATATTGCCGCCGAAGGCCGGCCGGGTCTGCAACAAGATCTTCTTCTCCGAGTCAATATCCAGGCCCGTGCAATCCGCGGTCAGGCCGGCTTTGATATTAATCGCCACGCGTGAAATCAGCGAACGGCCGATATTCGTAGCCCCGCACAAAAGAATTTCCGGCTTATATTTTTTAATAAGCTCTACCAGTATATTCGTATAGGGCTCATCCTGAAAATTAGTTAACTCCGGGGCCTCTACCAAATAGATATTGTCCGCGCCGCAGAAAATAAGCTCATCCAGCTGGTCTTCCAATTTATTCCCGATTAATACGCCGCTGACCTGGCAATTTAATTTTCCGGCTAATTCCCGGGCCTTGCCTAAAAGCTCATACGAGACAGACTGTACCTTCCCGTTCTTCTGCTCAATAAACACCCAGATGCCCTTATAATCCTTAATATCAGGAAGCTCGCACTTAGCCGGAGTTTTTTCCAGTAATATGGCTTTAAATTTACAGGCATCCTTGCAGGCGCCGCAAAGAGTGCACTTATTCAGGTCGATCACTGCCTTCCTATCCATTATGCGGATAGCGTCAAAAGGGCAGGCCTTAACGCACAACGTGCAACCCGTGCACTTCTCAACAATAACCTGAATAGACACTAGTTTACCTCGCTTCTTAATAATTCTACTATCTGGCTGGCAATCTCCGGGGCTTCGCCCTTAATTATCTGGCCGCCCACCCGCTGCGCAGGAGTAAAGATCTTTACTACCTGCGTAGGAGAACCGCAGAGGCCGATATTCTGAGGGTCTAAATCCAAATCTTTCTGGCCCCAGAGAGTGATCTTGGCGCTCTTGGCGCGCATCATCCCTTTTAAAGACGGGATACGCGGTTCATTGATTTCCTTGACTACGGTAAGCAGCGCCGGCAAGGGCGTTTCAATAATTTCATAGCCTTCTTCCAGCATTCTTTCTAAGCGCATTGATTTGTCGGTCGCCTCTTCTACTTTCTTGACATAAGTTACCTGCGGGATATTTAAATGCGTGGATATGCCTGGCCCCACCTGCGCAGTATCGCCGTCAGAGGCCTGCTTACCGCAAATGATCAAGTCAAACGCGCCGATTTTTTTAATCGCGCCGGATAAGGTATAGCTGGTCGCCCAGGTATCGCTTCCGGCAAAAGCGCGGTCGCAAACCAGCACTCCTTCATCGGCGCCCATAGAGATTGCTTCGCGCAAAGCTGCGTCCGCCTGCGGCGGGCCCATCGTCACAATGGTAACCTTACCGCCAAACCTTTCCTTAAGCCGCACGCCTTCTTCAATCGCGTACATATCAAAAGGGTTAATAATGGATTTTACCCCCTCGCGGATTAAGGTATTCGTCTCCGGGTTTATCCTGACACTGGTCGTCTCCGGGACCTGTTTTATACAAACAATAATATTCATTATTTGGCCATCTCCCGGATTAACTGTAAGCCTATAATATTACGCTGCACCTGGTTAGTCCCTTCGTAAATCTGGGTAATCTTGGCGTCGCGCACGTATTTTTCAATCGGGTAATCCTTCATATAGCCGTATCCGCCGAAAACCTGTAAGGCATCCACGCTTACTTTCATGGCTACATCCGAGGCATACATTTTGGCCATTGCGGATTCTTTGGATACATCCTTTACCCCGGCGTCAATAGCCCTGGCGCAGGAATAAACTAAGGCCCTGGCTGCCTCAACTTCTGTAGCCATATCCGCGAGCATCCACTGGATACCCTGGAAGCTGGAGATTGATTTTCCGAACTGATGCCTCTCTTTGGCGTATTTTACGGCTAATTCCAGCGCTCCTTGCGCAATACCTAATGCCTGAGCAGCGACTCCCGGCCGGGACATATCAAATGTTCTCATTGTTACGATAAAACCCATACCTTCTTTAGCCAGCAAATTTTTAGCCGGAATTTTACAATCCGTAAATATCAACTCGCGGGTAGAAGATGCCCGGATGCCGAATTTATCCTCCTTTTTACCAAAGGTAAACCCGGGTGTGCCTTTCTCAACAATAAAAGCTGAAGCGCCGCGAGCCCCTTTATTCTTATTAGTCATAGCGATTACGCTATAGGTCTCCGCATCTCCGCCGTTAGTAATAAAATGCTTAAGGCCGTTTAAAATATAATAATCGCCTTCTTTTCTGGCGGTGGTTTTAATCGCTGAAGCATCGCTACCGGCTTCCGGTTCAGTAATGGCGAAGGCAGCTACTTTCTTTCCGCTGGCTAAATCCGGAAGGTATTTTTTCTTCTGCTCTTCGTTACCGAATAAAACAATCGGGAAAGTGCCTAATGCCGAGGCCGCGTAGCAGACCGCAATACCGCCGCAGGCGCGCGACATCTCTTCGGTTGCTAAACAAAGGTTCATAATATTTACGCTCATTCCGCCGTACTCTTCGGGAATAAATAATCCGAAAAGATCGGACTCGGCAATAACCTTAATCACATCCCAGGGGTATTCTTCGCTGATGTCGTATTTAGCCGCTACCGGGCGCACCTTCTCTTCGGCGATCTTATGCGCCAGTTCTTTAATCATCTTTTGTTCATCGGTCAACAAATAATCCATCTCTCCTCCTGTTTAATTCCAAAAATTATAACATAAAAAAATTATTTTACAAGGATTTTAGCAGGGCAATTTCCTGACAATCGGGGAATTTGCAGCAGTTAATGCATTCTGCCCAAATCTTATGCGGAAGGCTCTCATGCTTAACGCGTTTAAACCCGAATTTTTTAAAATATTCGGGCTTATAGGTCAATACAAATACCTTATTTGCCCCTAAATCAACTGCTTCTTCCAGGCAGGCCTCGATTAACTCCCTGCCCACGCCCCGGCCGTGATATTTTTTGGCTACGGCGACAGACTTAATCTCGGCTAAATCATCCCAGGATATATGCATAGCTGCGCACCCAACAATTTTACCCTTTGCTTCCACCACCCAGAAATCCCGCATATTCTCATATAGCTCATTGAGCGAACGCGCAAGCATAATATTCTGCCGGGCAAAAGAATTAATTAACTCCTGGATCGGCTTGATATCCTTTATCTTGGCTTTGCGGATCATTTTATTTCCGTTCCCTTGGCGACAACGACAATACCCGAATCGCTGACAAAAAATTTCTTCTTATCCTCGGCTAAGTCATAGCCGATAACCATACCCTGCGGGATATTCACGTCTTTGTCAATAATCGCCCGCTTGATTTTAGCGTAGCGGCTGACATTTACCCCTTCCATCAGGATCGAATCATAAACCTCGGAAAAGCTATTTACCCGCACATTTGGCGAAAGAATGGCCCGCTGCACCTTACCGCCGGAGACAACGCACCCGCCGGAGACTATGGAATCAAGGACCAGCCCGATCCTGCCGGCGACCTCTTCTCCCGAATGCACGGTCTTAGCCGAAGCAAATTGCTCCTGGAATGTCCTGATCGGCCAATTTCTATCATACATATTAAAAGTCGGCGAGGCCTGGATTAGATCCATATTCGCCTCGTAATAAGCGTCAATTGTCCCGATATCCCGCCAATACTGGCCTCCATTTTTACTTTCACCGTTAAAGTTATAAGCAACAACCTTAAGGCCTTTTTTTAACATCTGCGGGATGATATCCTTGCCAAAATCATGAGCCGAACCGATTTTCCTGGCATCTTCATGCAGCTCTTCTTCAATAATGGGATGCTTAAAAACATAGATCCCCATAGAAGCGTATATTTTATCCGGCTTGCCGGGTATGATTTTAGGAGATTTGGGCTTTTCCTGAAAACCGACTACCCTGTTTGACTGATCCGCCTCTACCACCCCAAAATACGTGGATTTTTCTTTTTCCACTTCCACTACACCGACGGTTAAATCCGCGTCGTTATCGCGATGAAAATCTATCATATTATAATAATTCATTTTGTAGATATGGTCTCCGGCCAGAATCAGGACCTCATCCGGCTTGTCCATTTCTAAGGTATAGAGGTTCTGGAATATGGCGTCGGCCGTCCCTAAATACCAGGAATCCCCCACTCTCTGCTGCGCCGGCAGCAATTCAATGAATTGAGCCAGCTCCGAAGGAAGAAAATTCCAGCCTAAGCGGATATGCCGCTGTAACGAAGAAGATTTATACTGGGTAAGGATATAAATCCTGCGCAGGCCGGAATTAATACAATTACTCAAAGTAAAATCAATGATCCGGTAAATCCCACCGAAAGGGACCGCCGGCTTAGTCCTGTCTTTGGTCAGGGGAAAAAGGCGCTCGCCTTTTCCGCCGGCCATAATGAAAGTTAAAACCTTGCGCATCATTTTAAGAAAGCTCCGGTTATGCCGTGCCTAACCATCATCACGGCAATGGCTGCCAGTAATATATACATGATTTTAGAGAATGCCCGCGTGCCGCTCGGGCCGATGGCTTTCATAATTACGTCGGCTTTTACCAGGGTAAGCCAAACAATAAGCATATTTAATACCAGCGAAACCAGCGTAGGCAGGATACCGAAACTATTCACCATCATCAAGGTAATCGTCAGGACTGCCGGCCCGGTAATGATAGGTGTACCTAAAGGAAAGACGCCCAAATCGCGGCCGTGGGCATGAGTTAAAACATCTTTTTTGGTCCCGGGAAAAAGTAAGCGCGCCGAAAGCACGAATAAGAGGACCCCGCCGGCAATCTGGAAATCCGGAACAGTTACGCCCAGGAACGAAAAGACCCATTTACCGATGAAGACAAAAATAATGGCGACGGCTGTGGCGGTCCCCACCGCATCGATGACTATCTTATTCCTCTGTTTCTTGGGGTGACCTTCAACCAGAGATAAAAACACGGGAATAGTGGCAATAACATCTACTGCCACAAATATCGGGATAAAGGCAAGTATATACGGCTTCAGCAACTCCATCATAGACTTAAATTATACTATCTAAATTCTCTAGCTTCAAGTATTTATTTACCCATATTTCTAATCCACCTGCTGCGCGGTTAAAAATATGGATTTCTCTAAAGCGGTAAAGAAATCCTGGTAAGTCCCGGGGTCTTCCACAGAACTAACCCCGTATTGGGCGTTTGCCCTTACTAATAGCTGCTTTTCTCCTCTCGGCCTGACTGTAACACTCATCGTAACAACCGCCTGCCCGAGGAATTTAGAGCCGGTCACCGAACCGAGCAAAAAGTCAGCCTTATCGATAACAAAATCCAGATCCTGCATTGTGCTGATTACCGTTTGCATCATTTTTTTCTTATCGGTCGTATCAAAGGCTCTCGTCTGGATACTTCTTAATTTTACCTGGCTCTCATTGGCTCTCAGGGCATTCGCGGCAGGAGTTGCGCATCCGGACAATGTAACAATCAGAAACAGGAATAGAATAATCCTATAATAATTTCTGGATTTCTTCATATTTGCTGGGCCTCCAGGAATATGGCTTTAGATAAAGTATCGTAAAACTTCTGGTACATTAACGGGTCCTTAATAGTTTCTACCCGGTTGATCTGGCCGGCCATATTCCAAACAATCCGTTGGAATGTAACCCGCACGACTATTTTCTTGCCGTCAAGGCTGGGCTTAATAATCACTGCAGCTTTAATGACCTGGGATTTATCGCACTGCTGAACAAGATCAGGATTGTTGCCCAGGCCTCCGAATAGAATTGCGGCAAAAACCTGGCTCTTATTCGTCGCGTCAGCTTTTTTAGAAGCCGATACCAACCCCAGCTTGGTCTCGCTATCCCCTAAAGTAAAACCCAAATCCTGCAAGACGCCGGCTACAGAAACCATAATCTGTTCTTCATTGGTTGTAGCGTATTGGCGCATCTGCAGCTGTCTCTTGGCCAGATAATCATCGCTGGGCTTTAAAAAACCCTTGGGCACAGTAACGCAGCCAATTATGCCCAGACACATGAATATGACAAAAACTTGTTTTTTAGGCCAACGCATATTTTCGTATGGCTATCTTTTAGAAACTGGATGAATGATAGGCAAAATCACGGACTTTTTTATCCGCGTCAAATTTAATGACTATGGTCAGCGTTCTTTGCGAAGTTGAAGTTGCCCCTGCATTACCGCCTACGGCTGCAATTATTAACCAAACGCCGCCATTGCTATTGGAATAGGCTACGTCTGTCGCGATCTTGTCATAAACCCAGACTTCCAATCTATTTTCATCGGTAGAAACGATATTCGGCGAACCCAACACTTCAATAACCTGCGCCGATGGCATTCCGATGCGGATTTCCCGCTGGACCTTGCCTACGGTCACTCTATCGCCGGCATCTGATTGAACTGATTTTAGATGCGCGCTAGCGTTTGAACAACCGCATAAGAATAATAAACCCAATAATAAATAAGAAACCTTACGCATACCACCCTCCTTGTTTAAAAGATATGGGATATTCGTTTTATTTTACCCCTTCTAATATACCTGTCAACAAAAAAGGCAGCGCGGCAGAGCCCGCGGAATTCAATCAATTTTTTTGATTAACGGCAAACAGAGAAAGCTGGTTACTGCGGATAAGGCAATCAGCCATTTCAAGCCGACCAGGGGTAAGAGAAACGCGCCGGAGAGGTTGCTGGCGACTATCGCCAGATTACTCACGCTGCATAAAAGCGCAAAAGATGTCGCTTCCAGGCCCGGGATAGAGTTCCTGGCCATAAAATCCATGGCCATAATATAAATAAACATCCCTAAAAAGCTGTATAACACATCATAAGCTATAGCCGTAGCCGGAGTATAATAAAGGTAGCTTAAGGTAGTAGCCGCGCCTAAAAATACCGAATAGAAGAGCCATTTTTTAATGTTTATCTTCTGGCTAAATTTATAATACAAGAGTGCGCCGATAATCCCGAAAACCGTGCTGAGCGTCCCTAACGCGCCGATCCAGATCTTCCCCCAATTAAATGTATCCCGCTGGATAAAAAATAACGGAGTGCCGAAAGACGGTGAATACCTGTATAAAAATATAAATAAAGCGACGATAAGCAGATTTTTATTGGTAAAGAGCTTTTTTAAATCAATGGCTAAAGTAGAAACGGCTTTCCCTACGGTCATATAATCTTCTTCCTGATAAAAATATGCCGGTATCCCCGCTAACAGGTAAATCGGAAGAAGCAGCAGATACCCTGCCTGATACCCCCATTTTTCGGCAACGTATCCTCCTCCTATTCCCGTAAGTATTCCGGCTAAGGATATGGAAATCCACTGCACGCTTTGGATTTTACCCGTGGCCTTAAATTTCTTGCCCTCCACGCACATAATTCCGTCTACCGCTACATCCCGAAAAGCGGCGTTGGCGGAATTAAGCATCAATATTACGATAAGAAGAAAAATCGGCAGCTGCATAAGCCCGATTACTAAAACTAAGGCTATATCAAAGATGAGGGCGATAAAAATCCAGATCCTTTTATTAAAAAAATGGTCGATCACGTAGCCGATTAAGGGTTTAATCAGCCAGGCGAGGATAATGATGCTGGAGATAACCATTATCTTCTCGGGGGAAAAATACAGTGTCTCTTTAAGGTGATAAAATAAACCTTGGGAGGGAAGGCCTTCTAAGCCCTGCGTGAAATAAACCGTGCTGCTTAAAACAAATATCCAGAATAAATTCTTATTTCTGATCGGCTTTAGGGGTTTGCTGCGCTACAGCTGCAGTTTGGCCTGCTGGCGCAGCAGCAGTAGACGTTGCAGTAGCTGCCGGTTTAACATTAGCCAACAGGGATTTACTCTGCCTTACCGCGACAATCGCCAGGCTCAGGCAGGTAAAAAAGAATACTATTGAAAGCACGGTGGTTGTCCGGGTCAGGAAAGCATTGGTCTTGGTGCCGAACATAGACTCAACTCCCGCAAAGCTCTCCACTAATCCGCTTCCCCTTCCGCGCTGAATCAAAACTAGTGTAATTAATAATATACAAACAATCACGTGGAGGATAACCAATAAAATCATCATTTTATCACCTCAGCGGCTTTTTTAACAATATCCGTGAAACTAACTACCTGGAGGCTTGCTCCGCCTACCAGCGCCCCGTCAATGTCGGGCTGTTGCATTAGCGCGCTTATATTTTCCGGCTTAACGCTACCGCCGTATTGTATCCTTATTTGAAGCGCTGTTTCTTTATCATAAAGTTTCCTCAATAAATCGCGGATATACCCGTGCACTTCCTGAGCCTGTTCCGGAGTGGCCGTTTTACCCGTCCCTATTGCCCAGACCGGCTCATAGGCAACCACCATCCTCAAAACATCCTCTTTATTCAACCCATCCAGCCCGTTATGCAGGTGGTCTTCTAATACGTCAAAGGTCTCCTTGGCTTCTCTCTCTTTTAAGGTCTCGCCCACACAGAGGATCGGTGTAAGTGCATTCGCCAGGGCTGCCTTTATCTTTTTGTTTGCGGTGGCGTTGGTCTCGCCGAAAAATTGCCGGCGCTCAGAATGGCCGATAATCGCAAAGGTACATCCGGCTTCTTGAAGCATCTTCGCGGAGACCTCGCCGGTAAAAGCGCCTTCATCCTGCCAGTAGAGGTCCTGTGCGCCCAGCAGGATGTCTGACTCAACAAGCACTTCCGCAACTTCGCTTAAGGCGGTAAATGGCGGACAGAGTACGACATCAATCCCCTGTTTATCTAATTTAAAGAGCTCACGCTTAAGGCCGTTACTCAACTCAATGGCCTCTTTGATGGTTTTATACATCTTCCAGTTTCCGGCAATAATGGTCTTTCTCATCTTACTTTTGGCTTTGGCTATCGGAAGCCAAACCACGGCCCTCCGGCCTGTCTGTCAAAGCAGCTACCCCGGGTAAAACCTTGCCTTCCAGGTATTCCAGGCTTGCTCCGCCTCCGGTTGAAATGTGCGTCATCTTATTTTCCAATTTAAATTTCGCGATTGCCGCTGCCGTGTCCCCCCCTCCGATAATCGTAACTACCCCAAGGCTAGCGACGAATTTGGCTACTTCCTCTGTGCCTTTGCTAAAAGCATCCATTTCAAATATACCTAACGGCCCGTTCCAGACGATAGTCCGGGCAGGTTTTAATTTATCTTCAAATAATTTAATGGTTTGGGGGCCGATATCTACGGCAATTTTACCTTCAGGTATTTCTTCGCCGACGATTTGAGCTTTGGCCTGCGGGTCAATCGCCTCAACCACGAGGTTATCTATCGGCAGGACAATATCTTTGCCCAGGCTTTTGGCTTTTTCCAAAATTGCTTTGGCTAAATCTAATTTTTCCTTCTCTAACTTTGAATTCCCGATCTGCTTGCCCTGGGCCTTTAAAAATGTATAAGCCATGCCCCCGCCCACGATAATGGCGTCGGCCTTGGGAAGTAAATTTTCAATCATCCCGATTTTATCCGAGACTTTCGCTCCGCCTAAAATGACCATAAATGGTTTCTGCGGATTTTGCACGGCATTACCCAGGTATTGCATCTCCTTTTCCAGCAGAAAACCGGCAGCGGATTTTAAGAAATGGGTTACCCCTTCGGTTGAGGCGTGCGCCCGGTGCGCAGTCCCGAAAGCGTCATTTACAAAGACCTCGGCCAGGCCGGCCAGCTGCCTGGCAAAACCAGCGTCGTTTACCTCTTCTTCAGCGTGGAAACGCAGATTCTCCAGTAAAATTACCTTCTCTTTGGATTTATCAATTTCCTGTTTAATGTTATTGCCTACTGCGCAGGAGCGCGTACCGGCCTCTCCGGTTAGGCCGGGTACCCAATCATTTAGAAATAAGACATCCCGGCCTAAAAGCTTTTTCAGGCGCTCGGCCACCGGCTTTAAGCTGTATTTAACGGTAACCTGGCCGTCCGGCCGGCCTAAATGGCTCATTAATATTAATTTCTTAGCGCCCTGCCCTAAAATATACTCTATCGTAGGCAGGGTCGCGCGTATACGCGTATCATCGGTAATGTTCAAATTAGCGTCTTGCGGCACGTTAAAATCCGCGCGCATTAATACTGTTTTACCCTCAAAATCAATGTCTTTAACCGTTAACTTAGGCATCCTTACTGCTCCTCCTTAAAATTAGAATATATAATATATATTAAATCTCTCTGTCTGTCAACTTCTTTTGAGAAACAAAAAGCAGAACCAGGCTGCTTAGCTTTAAAATAACCATCAGCAGGCAGGTATTGAAAAAACCCAGGACAGGCAAAAATACCACGCCGGCTAGTATCCCGGCCAGCCACCCGCCGGCTAGATCTCCCGCATAAAGTATGCCTGAGGCGCTGCCCACATTATCCTTGCGGCCAAGATAAATCTTCCCGGCTAAAGGAAATTCCAGGCCCATAAGCAGGCCGGAAATAAAAAGTAAAATATACAAAAATAAAGCCGCCTGGTTAAAATGCATACCGTAACCCGCGATAATAAATCCTAAACTTAGAGAAAATGCGGCTATTAACGCCTCCAAGCCGATAAATAACCTCCCGTCCTGTTTAATTCTTTTAAGGTTCAATGTAAGCAAAATGCTACCCGCGGCGATCCCGGCCATAAATACCGCGGTCAACAGGCTGATTTTTTGATAGAGGTAACCGTAAAATACCTGGTAGGCAAAAATCAGGAGAAGGTTAGCCGTCATCCCGAAAAAACCGGTCGTAAAAATAGCGTAAGCAACGGGAATTTTCAGGCTCCTCTTTATGCGGCATATAAATATTAACACCAGGCTCGCCAATAATACCAAAAAGAATATTGATTTTAGATTCAGGTAATTGAAATAATTAAATACGCGGCTAAGGTGCGGAGAGAATTTCTTATTCGCAATCTTTAAGTTTTCATAAACCGCTACCGGCCGCAGGTCCCGGTTCAACTCTTGCGTCGCCTGGCTCAGCTCCCGGTTAAACCAATCCAGCCATTTTTTACTTAAGCGGTATTCCAGGTAATCCGGGATAAGCATAGCGCTAGGAATCTTGGCTTTGGCCATCCGCTTAGAGATTAAGGCCGGGTTAACCTGCAGAATAACGCTAGAGTCAGAGGCGATAAATATATTGCAATCCCCCGGGATTACGCGCACGTACTTATAAACAGCCTTAAGGCTGTTGAATATACTGCTGTTTAAATCCCTTAATTCCCGGCTCAGGTAAGTTAACGAACCCGGCATCCATAATGCAACCAGCCCCCCGGGTTTTAATCTTTTTTTGGCCAACGCAAAAAATTCCTCCGTAAAAAAGCGGTTAAATGATAAATCCGACTGGTTGGATAATCCTACTAAAATTACATCATAAGGCCGGCTGCTCGTTTGCAAAAACAGCCGGGGGTCGGTATTCATAATATTTAACCGCTTATCGCCGAATTCAACTTCACTTAAAGGTGTGGGGTATTTTTTAAGCATCTTGATAATCATCGGGTCAATCTCAACGTAATCCAGGCGTTCAATGGGGTGCTTAAGCGCCTCCCGGATCAATCCTCCTATGCCCGCTCCGGCAACCAGGATATCCGCCGGCGCTGGATGGAATAATAACGGAAAGTTTCCGAATTCCTCTACAAACTGCCGATCAGGGAATGGAGTGGTGATTACCGGAATACCGTTATAGAAAAATGTGTACTCGTTAAGCTTCCTGGTTACGGCAATATTGGCGTAATTGGAATTACGGTAATCGAGGACCTCTTGAACCCCCCATTGTTTTTTAACGGATAATTCCTGCAAGTAACCTGCCAGCGGGTTAAAAACTAAAGTAAACAATACGGCCAGGATTAAAAAAGCATATTTTATTTTTTTCGAGGGAATTAAAAGCGCGGATAAAACTATATCTAAAATAGAGATGATAAAAACCGCCTGAAATGAATTTAAGCGCGGAATAAATAAATAGGCTATGATAATTCCGCCGGCGATCGTTCCAAGGATCTCCCAGGCATACATCCTGCCTATGGCGCGCGCGCTCTCCCCGGAACTCAAAGAATACACTTTACACCCGGAGCTGAATAATGCGCCGTGCAGGAAAGCGAGCGGCAGGTTGATAATCAACGAGGAAATGAAGATGACGCTTAAAGATACCCCCTCTATAAAAGGTATGCCGATAACCCCTTTAAAGACACGGCTGAAATAAACAGCAAAGGGTAAAATCAGCGCAAAACAGATGTTTAGGATAATAAATACGTTTAATTTATTTTTAACCCTCTCGATAATCCTTCCGGCTGTAAAAACGCCGAGGGCCTCAAGCATGACCCAGTTGGCCAAAATAATCCCTATAGTCAATTCATTGCCATAGAAATTAACCAGCAACTCGCGCAAAACAATAATTTGCGCGGTAATCCCGCTTAAACCGATAATAAAAATGGCTGATAGAAATATCATATTAAAGAAAAAGGGACGGCTCCCTTTGCAGAGAACCGTCCCCTATATTTTTTAGGCCTTTATAGCCCTTTTTTCACAATATACTCGCACAGGTCAACCACCCTATTGGAATAACCCCATTCATTGTCATACCAGGAGAGCACCTTCACAAAATCATCCTGAATAACTTTAGTGCTTAAAGAATCGACGATAGAACTTAACGGACAGTGATTGAAATCAACCGAAACTACCGGGTCATCCGTAATTCCAAGGATACCCTTCATCCTTCCTTCAGCCGCCTCTTGCATCGCCGCGTTAATATCTTGAGGAGTAATTTTTTTGCTTAACAGGCAGGTTAAATCCACGACTGAAACATTAGGCACAGGAACACGCATGGAAAAACCGTCCAGCTTGCCTTTTAACTCCGGGATAACCAAGGCTAAAGCTTTGGCTGCGCCGGTAGAAGTCGGGATCATCGATATAGCAGCTGCGCGGGCGCGGCGCGGATCGGAATGCGCCATATCCTGCACTCTCTGGTCATTAGTATAAGCGTGGATAGTCGTCATCAAACCCTTGGTAATCCCCCACTTATCATTCAATACCTTGGCTATCGGCCCCAGGCAGTTCGTGGTGCAGGAGGCGTTGGATAACACATTATGATTTTTGGGGTCATATTTATCTTCGTTAACACCCATGACAATAGTAATATCCTCACCCTGAGCCGGAGCTGAAATTATGACCTTCTTTGCCCCGCCTTTTGTAATATGGTTCTCCGCGCCCTTGACTTCCCTGCCTTTCTTGTTTATCCCGTCTTTCTTAATGGTAAATAAACCGGTGGATTCAATAACAATATCCACTCCCAGGTCTTTCCACGGCAATTCCGAGGGGTCCTTCTTGCTTAAGACCTTGATTTCTTTACCATTCACTGAAATCGCCTCGGCTCCGGAAGCCTGCACCTCGCCGCCGAACCTGCCGTGCACCGAGTCATATTTCAATAACAACGCGTTAGATTTAGCGTCGGTCAAGTCGTTAACCGCTACCAGTTCTAAATCTTTGGATTTTTTTTCTAAGATTGCCCGGGCAACGAGCCTTCCGATCCTGCCAAAACCATTGATACCAACCTTAACTGCCATTTTAACTCCTCCCTGACTGCCCTTCGGCAGTCCTGCCTGCCGGCAGGCAGGCTTTTAATTAATATATTTATAGGTTTACTCTTTAATTCCTTTTAAATACTGCGCGGCTAATTCCGGAGAGGTGGGGTCAATATAAAAACCCGTCCCCCACTCAAAACCCGCGGTCTGGGTCAGCTTAGGCATGAATTCAATATGCCAATGGTAATACTCTACTTCCCCATCGCCATTGATCGGTGCAGAGTGAATTATGTAATTATAAGAGAGATTGACGAATACTTTTTTGATTTTGGCTATCGTATCCTTCAGGATAACCGCCAGGGCCGCTATTTCTTCAGGCGGCATATAGCAAAAATGCCCGCTGTGTTTTTTAGGCATTATCCAGATTTCAAACGGAAAGCGCGAAACAAACGGGCAAAAAGAAATAAAGTATTTATTCTCCAGGATGATCCTGTTTTTTTCCTGCGTTTCCTGCCGGATAATGTCGCAAAATATGCAGCGCTCGCGGTAATCAAAATAGCTCTTAGCTCCGTGTATCTCTTCTAACGCATTCTTCGGCACCATGGGGAGCGCGACGATCTGGGTGTGCGGATGCTCCAATGAAGCGCCTGCCGCAGAACCAAAATTCCGGAAAAACATAAGGTATTTAAAACGCTTATCCTTAGCTAGGTCTACTGCCCTTCGGCAGCACATCTTTAAATAATTCTCAACTTCCTGCGGCAATAAATCGCAGATATCTTTAGCGTGGTACGGCGTCTCAATCAAAACTTCATGCGCGCCTATACCGTTAGACATATCGTAAAGCCCTAAGGGCCTCCTGTTTAATTCGCCCTCAACTCCCAGCGCCGGGAATTTATTCGGCACCACGCGCACCTGCCAGCCGGAAGTATTCGGGGCTGTGCCGCCTTCGCGGAAAACGTCTATTTCAGGCGGTGTCATCGCTTCATTACCGTAGCAAAAAGGGCAGGTTCCCCCTTTTTGGATATTCTGCTCATATTTAAAATCGCCAGGCGCGCTAGGATGATCAGTATCTACAATCACCCATCTGCCTACGATCGGATCTCTTCTTAATTCCGCCATTTTATACTTCTACTCCTCTTAAAAAACTAGCCGCATCTTCCGGAGGCAAAGGGCAAATATAAAAACCCGTACCCCATTCAAAGCCTGCCACGCGCGTCAGACGCGGTATAATCTCAATATGCCAATGGTAATCCTGTTCAATCGTCTTCCAGTAACCCGCTTTCTGCCTGCGAAAAGGCGCGGTGTGGATGACGTAATTATAGGACGGGTCATTTAATCCTTTTTTAAGCTTGGAAAGGACTATCTTCATTACTTTACCTAAATATTTTATGGATTCGGAATCCTGGCAGGTATAATCCGCGCAATGTTTTTTTGGTAATATCCAGATCTCAAAAGGAAAACGCGCTGCAAACGGGCTGATAGCGATGAAGCCGTCTAGATCAAGTATGAGGCGTTCTTTTTGTTCAATCTCCTGCCGGATTAAATCGCAGAAGACGCATCTTTCATGGTAATCAAAATATTGCCGGGAACCGCTGAGCTCTTCCTTTACGCGCTTAGGGTTAACCGGCGTAGCAATAAGCTGGGAACGTGAATGCCTTAAAGAACCTCCTCCGGCTCTCTTACCGTAGTTTTTAAAAACCAGGACATATTTAAAACGTTTGTCTTTTTCCAGGTCAGCGATCCTGCCGGCATAGCACTTTAAAACTTTAGAGATTTGCTCATCGCTTAAATCCGCCATATTGGCGATATGCTGGTTGGTTTCAATAATAATCTCATGCGCGCCAACCCCATTCATCAGGTCATAGAGGCCCTTGCCTCTGCGGTCCAATTCGCCTTCGATCCTTAAAAACGGGGAGATACTCGGCACAACCCTTACTTCCCAACCCGGGGCATTTGGCGCGGTATTACCCGGCCGTATAGCAGATATTTCAGGAGGAGTCTGAGATTCGGAGCCTTCGCAAAAAGGACAGGTCTCTTCCGAAACGCCTTCTTCCTGCTTGCCGTTGAATTGGTCCGGCCTCTTGCCGCGTTCGGTAGAAATAATTACCCACCTGCCTATAATTGGGTCTTTTCTTAGTTCTGGCATAGAAAAGGATTATAACACAAGGATATTATTATGCAACTATTTTTTACCAAAGATGTCCCCGGCCTTAACTTTATAGCCACTGATGAATTCTGCGGCGCTCATTTTCTTCTTGCTCTCCGGCTGCAGCTCCTTGATTAATAAAGAACTCCCATCAGCCATAATTTCGAGGGTTTTCCCCGCATTTAAGACTAAGCCTCCTCCCTGAGCGCCCGTCTTTCGAGGAACAAACGGCCCGATTCCTGCCTTACTTATTTTAATCAGCCTATCTTTATAATAAGTAAAGGCGCCTGGCCAGGGCAAACTTCCTCTTATGAGGTTAAGAATTTCAAACGCGGTCTTATCCCAGCCAATACAACCGTCATTCTTCTTTAACTTGGGCGCCAGGATTACTTTTTGCTCATCCTGCGCAGTTAATTTGTAGGTTTTCTCTTTAATTTCCTTAAGCGCCTCTAATAATAAATCCGCGCCGAGCGAGCGTAATTTATCTTCCAGAGTCAGAGAATCATCGTCCCCGCCGATAGCTATCGCCTTTTGCAAAAGCATCGGCCCGGCATCCATTTTTCTGGTCAACTGGATAACGGTTATACCGGTAGTTTTTTCTCCGCGGATTATCGCCCAACTTATCGGCGCAGCTCCCCGGTATTTCGGCAGGAGTGAAGCATGGATATTCAACGCAAAAATCTTCGGCAGAGCCAATATCCCTTGAGATAAAATTTGTCCGTAAGCTACTACTACCAGTAAATCCGGGTTGAATTTAGCAATATATCTTACGGATTCCGGGGCATTTACATCTTTAGGCTGAAAAATATGCAATCCTGCCCTTTGCGCAATGCTTTTTACATCTGTAGCCGAAAGGCGCAAGTGCCGGCCCTTCTTTTTATCCGGCTGGGTCACCACGCAGCAGACTTTGTAAGGGATTTTTAGCAAAGTTTCCAGCGAAGGAACCGCAAAATGTGAACTGCCAAAAAATATAATTTTCACTTTACCTCTACCTCTATCTATACCTATCTAGCTCTAAACAGGGTCTACATCTACCGTCACTATTATACCTGAATGCCGGAAATCCTTTAAGGTATTTTTTAAAAACGCGCTTATGGCAAGCGCATTTTTAGAACGCAGCAAAACCTGCCAGTAAAAATTCCCGCGCAGTTTAGGCGGGTTAGACGGATTAACGGAAATAACTTCCACTGTTTTACCCCGGGGGCCTTCTTTCAGTTTGTTAAAAAGCAGCTCGGCTGTTTCTTTAACCTTCTCTTCTTTCTGGCCCCTTAGCCTTACCGCAGCCAAATGCCTGTACGGAGGAAAAGCAAGCTGTCTTCTTTGCTTCAATTCCTCGGTATAGAAAAAATTAACATTTTTTTTTAATAACGCCTGAAAACAATGGTGCGCAGGAAAACTGGTCTGGACTAAAAATCTTTTATGCGTAAGAGCCATAAGCCCGGCTAATAACCTAAAGGCTTTTTCCGCAGCCCGGAAATCCACGCGATTTAAAGTATTATCTATGCCCAGGACACCGATCAGGTCGAAATCCAACTCCACTCGCTTGATCACGCCGCTTGTAGCTATGGCTATATCCGTATTCTCCAGGCTTAAATCCTGATCATCAAGTATTTTGATCCGCGCCTGCGGGAATATCCTGGAAAGCTCGCTTTCAATCTTTTCTGTTCCCGCTCCGGAAAACTTAATATACCCGGCGTTACATTGCGGACAGATTTTCGGCGGCTGTATCTTAAAATTACAATAATGACAGCTTAAAGTGTCTCCCTTATAATGATAAACCAGGCTTAGGTTGCAGCGCGGGCACTTAAGGACCTTACCGCAATTATGGCAGGCGGCAGAAGTAGCAAAACCCTTGCGGTTCAGGAATAAAAGAGCCTTGCCTTTTTCGTTTAATACCGAATAGAGCGCGTCCTCTAGTAATTTTGAGAGGATAACCTTATTCCTGCTTTCCGCAAAGGACAGGTGCCGGGTATCGATAATCTTAACCTCGGGATATTCTTTCTTCCTGGGGACAAGCGTATAACGGGAACCTTTAGACCTGCCCAGGTAAAAACTTTCTAACGACGGAGCCCTGCTCCCCAGGATAAGCTTAAAACCTTCCAGCTTAGAACGGATAATTGCTGTTTGCCGGGCATGATAATGCGGCACCTGGTCCTGTTTATAGACCGAGTTCTCCTCCTCGTCAATAATCAACAGGCCTAAATTAGTTAACTGGGCAAAGACAGCTGAACGCGTGCCCACGATGACTCTAGGCTCAATTGATTTTATTTTTAACCACTCCTCCAGCTCGTTAGGCTGCTTGCGGTAGAGAAGCTGGGCCGCTATCCCTAATTGTTTATTAAGCATAGCGCGTACTTTTAAGGCATCCGGAATATCCGGCAATAGAATTATTACCGACGACTTGTCATTCAGGGCATTTCTTATCTCTAAAAAATAGCTATCCCAGCGTAGCCGGCCGTCCAAATCATGGATTAGCTCAACCAATTTTTTTCCCTTTCCTTAAGGCCTCGGGCAGGGCTGTCTCGATAGCTTCACCCCGGGAACAACAATAATAATCCGCGATTTTTCCGGTAAGTAATAGAATTTTCTTATCCAATAATGGATACTTATCGATAAGCTCTAAGACGGGCTTGAGATCCTTAACCTGGCTCTTTTTAGCCAGGGCCACCACATACC
>Ga0265297_10003380_pt1 | contig 29044 bp, 20 predicted proteins | sample Munlanlwell13791_FD_192502 | JGI IMG/M metagenome (GOLD analysis project Ga0265297, IMG submission 192502) | Leachate microbial communities from a municipal landfill in Southern Ontario, Canada - Leachate well 137-91 | ecosystem: Engineered > Solid waste > Landfill > Unclassified | place...
GGACCACCAGCCGGTAATACCCCGGCTCCGCCAGCGGCAGGGTGAGGGTGCTCTCGCCGCTCTTCAGCGCGCCCCGCGCCACCGGGTGCTGCCAGAAGTCATAGACCGTCCATTCCGCGGCGCCGGTGAGGCGGTGCAGCGTGACCGCCTTGGCGGCGTCCGCAACCGGAAACACCGTGGCGTTGCCCGGCCCCTTGAAGCCGATCCCCGCCGTGGCGGCGGCACCCGTCAGCAGCGCCAGCGCGCCAATCCAAATCTGTCGCATTGATCAGTCTCCGGTCGTTAGGATTATTCAGGATCGAGAGGGGGGATGGGCGTCGCCGCTTCCCGATGGTCGTCGATGGCCATCGACGGCTATCGAGGGCCCTCGATAGCCAGCGAAGTCTTAATTTCAGTTTTTCCCATGACCGCGGGTCAAGGATTCAGATACGCCCCGGCGTTCGGGGCCGACTTTTTCAGGAACCAGTAGTAATTGCTGGCATCCGTGGCGCTTCCGGGCACCATGGCCGACGAGTGCCGCAGCAGTTCCTGGTCGCGGAGGGAGGAGACATGCCCGTCCACCCACAGCACATTGGTGGTCTTGCCGGTATGCCGGAAATTGGGCAGGTACCCCGGATCCCAAGCGGGAATGAGCAGGTAACCGTAGATACTGTCGGCAAAGGCGATCGTCTCGCTCGGCTTCTCCACTTCCGTAAGCTGGTGGAAGTTGTAGGTCTTGCCGGTCGCAAAATCGTTGCATCCCAGCCACCAGACATTGTAACCAAAGTGCGGGTCGGCGGGCAGCCAACTGTTCCAAGTCCCCGAGGTCGGGTTCGAGGTTTCCTTGCTCCAGGAGGGGCAGTAAAAAACCGTCCCTTTCGGGGTCGGTCCGGGGTCGGCCTTGGACACCCCTTGGACGTAGCCGTCCGTGCACAACTGGTCAACCCAGCAGTAACCGCCATTGTCCCGGGTGCCCGGCCCGTAGGGCGCCCGGTAATTGTCCGGGATGTTTTTCGCCAGCATGTAGCCGCCATGGTCGTCGGCCCAGCTGTAAAAAATCAGCCCGACCTGCTTCTGGTTCGACATGCAGCTCACCCGCTTGGCGGTGTCCCGCGCCTTGCCCAAGCTCGGCAGCAGCATGCTCGCCAGGATGGCGATGATGGCGATCACCACCAACAGTTCGATCAGCGTAAACGCCGATCGAACTGGCCTCCGCCCGTCGCCGCGGCTCGGGACTACGGCTGGGCATGCCAGCAGTTCGATGAGGGTGAAGCGTTTCATGACAGGCGCCTTGTTTTCAGAAAGGGTAACGGGGGCGGAATAGTCTTGTCAGACCTGTCCGACAAGTCCGACCGCCCCCTCCGGTCCTAGGAGTCTCTAAAGTCCCGGGAGTCCTTCGGTTACTCACCGCCGCCGCCGGCCCAGCCCGGCCAGCGCGCCCAACGCCAGCAGTGACAGCGCCGCCGGTTCGGGAACGATCTCCAGTTGCGGCCGGTAGGCGGCATTGCTGTTGTACGGCGTGCCCCATGTCGACTGCCAGGTGTTTTGGCCAGCAGTAGTAGCCTGGGATTCGGAATACAGCGTGAACCACACATAGTCCAGGCCGTCGGCATAGGCCTGCTTAACTACAGAGGTGACATCCAAGGAGAGCGAATACGGTGCATTTTGGTCGGTAATCACGCCACCGTTAACCAAATGGAACGTGGTGCCGGTCTGGAGATAATAGGCGGGATGGACCGGACCGTAGTCACCGGCCGGATAGTCGCTGGCGCTGGCCGTGCTTGTGCTGTAAAAAACCCCGACGCCATGGCCAACATAGTACTTGGCGATTTCTGTCACTTTCAAATTCACACTGGTGATGCTGGCGGCACCATAGCCCAAGTCCGACAGGGCGAAGCGGACAGCATATTCATGGCAGTAGCCCGCATTGCCGTTGTTGTACTCCCAAAAGATACTGGTGGATTCGCCGTTGGAAGTGGGGGTAACGTCATGGATCCACCAAAAATGGCCGCCCGGTAAGGCCGCCCCTTCTTTTTGGGTGCGGGCGCCCGTGAAGCTTTCCATGCCATAAACGGTGATCGGCGCGGCGGTGGCCACCGCGCCGCCGAGGCCGGCGCCCAGCAGCACGGCGAACATGATTTTCTTGCTTGCGAGTTCCATGGCCTGTCTCCTTGGTTTTTCTCTCGGTCATCCGCGCCCTGGACCGTCCATGGCGCCGCTATCCCAACGCACACTGGTTAAGGCCTTGCCCCCCGGCGGAACCGCTCCGCCGTGCGACAAGCGCTCAGCTACAGTCGACCCTAACCTCTACTATTCATGAATATTGAATATCGAATTTTGAATGTCGAAGTGAAATCCACGGTGTGGCTGGTGCGTTGCACGGGGCATTTCACTTCAAAATTCAGCCTTCGGCATTCAACATTCGACATTCGGTAACAATGCTCTCATGAATAATTGGCTAAATGGCTTTGACACTTTCTTCCTCGGCCACCGTCACATCCACGACGATGTTGTTGGACGGCAGGGCGGCCGAGCCGTCGATCACGTCCAGCGCCGTCTTGACCACCGCCTCGCGGCTGCACGTGACATAGGCGATCCGCGGATACAGGTAAGCGCCATCGTTGCCCGGGCTGCCGTTGGCCACCACGCTGATGTCACCCGGCACCGCCAGCCCCAACTCCCGGATCGCCCGGACCCCCGCCAGCGCCCCCGCAAAGGAATGGTAGATGACGGCCGTGGGACGCTCGCGGCCGGCCAGCAGCTGCTGCGTGGCCTGGTAGGCGGTCACCCGGCTGTCCTCCCACTGCTTGGTCTCCAGCGGACTGATGAACAGGCTTTTTGAGGGCAGGCCGAAATCCGCCAGGGCGCGCCGCATGCCCTTCAAAATCAGGGTCTCACCGTGATCCTTGGGCTCGTTGCTGACATAGGCCAGCCGGCGGTGACCCCGGCCCGCCAGCAACTCGATGTTCTTGTAGCCGCCCTTGTAGTCGTCGGGGTTGATCGAAAAGACGTTGTCGTAAATGCTCTGTTCGCCGCAGATGACCACCACCGGCACCCCCAGCGCGTGCAACATCCGCTGGTTGTGGCGTTCCATCACCTCGGGCGTGGCGGAAATGATGATCCCCTTGAGCTTGGGCAGTTTTCCGGCCAGTTCCTTCACCAAGGCATAGGTGGAATAGCGGGAAATCCGCGCCTCGGCCGTGTCGAGCTGCCGCTGCCGCGCCTGCCCCTCGATCAGCTGGCGGAACAGGATGTATTCGATCGACGGATGGTCGGGGTAGGCATAGAGCACCTGGCCGCCGAAGGAGGAGTCGGTGCCGGAGAAGATCCGCTGCTCCTTGCTGCGGACGAAGGAGCCGCGCCCGCGCTGGCGCTCGATGAAGCCTTCCCGCTGCAGCGCCAGCATGGCACTCTGGACGGTGGAGCGCGAGGCCTTGAGCCGTTCCGCGATCTCCTTCTCGGTCGGCAGCAGATCCCCCACGCGGGCGGCGTGGACCAACCGGAGCACGTGTTCGCGGACGGTGCGGTGGAGGCTTTGTTTAATCATAAAACATCATTAACCAAAATGATTAATCATTACGCCCTTAGTCTAGCCGAAAAGGGGAAAAAAGCAAATGCCTGGGAAGAAAAAAGTCGGGGGGCACTGATATGGGGGAGGGAAATCGGGACCCGGTTTTTCCGAGCCGGGAACGTAGCGACCGGTTAAAGGCGGGTTGTTTTAATCCTGACCCATGGACTGCTTCGATCACGAAAGAAGGGGGTAGTTCGGGCACGGGCAAAGGCACGGGCACGGGATGAATATTATGGCATCCCTGTATAGCTCAGGGCTTGCCGCCCGGCGGAACGTCGCCGCCGCGCTACCAGCGCTCAGCTACAGCAGGTGACACCCGGCGTTCATAATTTGAACAGAAGGTAGCGAAGATCGCAAAGGGGGGGGGGACCGGCAATACCCCACCCCAGCCTTGCCCTTTGCGTCCTTACGGTTTCACCCGCGCCGACGGCGGAGCAGCGCCAGGCCGCCCAACGCCAGCAGCGACAACGCCGCCGGTTCCGGCACGATCTCCAGTTGCGGGCGGTAGGCGGCCGTGGCGTTGTTCTGGGTGGCGAACTGGGACTGCCAGGCAACATTGCTTTTTTCGGTGTTGTAAAGGGTGAACCACGCATAAGTGAGGCCATTGGCATAGGCCGTCTTGATGAAATCGGTCACGTCTACGCTGTACGTTGTCGGCGTCCCGTAGGAACCGGCGTTCACCAGGGTGTATGGCGTATAGGTGGTACCGGAATCCAGGCCGTAGGCGGGATTGATAGCAACATCGTTGCCGGCGGGATAGTTCGTACCGCTGTTGTTGGTGGCAGAGGCACTGGCCAGGAGATCCAGGGTGCCCGAAGCAACGTAGCAAGTGGTGCTCGTAACTTTCAAGGTCACCCCGGTGATGCTGCCGCTGCCATAGCCCAGATTGGGCAGCGTGAACACATAATAGTCGCGGTAGCTGTAGGTGGAGCCGCTGCCCTCGAGCCAAACCACCGGGCCGACGGTTTCGCCGGCCGCCACGCCCGAGCTCCAGTAGTAGGCGCCGCCGGCCGGCATGTGGCGGAAATAGTTGCCGCTTTCCGCGGCGACGAGGGTCACCGGGGCGGCGGCGGCGGTGCCGGCGAGGCCGGCGGCCAGCAGGACGGTTCCCAGGGCGGTGTGCAGGGTGGTTTCCATGGCGGGTTCTCCTTCGGTGCGGGTTGGGGTTGGGGGGGCGGCGCCGCGGCGTGCCGGCAGCAAACAGCTATACAAAAAAACTAAAACTAAAACTATGACTAATCATTACGGCAAGCTATCCTAAAAAAACAAAAAGGCAAATGCCCCTTGCGGAATCCGCAGGCCGTCTTGAGCGATGGACCGTGATTGAGGAGCAGGGGCGGCCTGCGGATTCCGCAACCGGACTTGTCATTTGATCAGTCATTTTTATATTGGAACGAGCTATGAACAAAAAAAGCCTGCACAGCACCATTCGCGAACAGATGCTCCGCGTCATCGGCGGGGCCCAGGTCGGCGACCTGCTGCCGACGGAAAAGGAGATCGCGGAGCGCTTCAGTTCCTCACGGGCCACCGTGCAGAACGTCATGCTGTCCCTGCAGCGGGAGGGGTTTATTGAGCGCAAGAAGGGACGCGGCTCCTTTGTGCGCAGCAAGGAGCGGCGCATTTTCTCCGGCACCGACTTTTCCTTTGGCGGCCAGGTCCTCTACGCCTACCAGGACTATCCGGCGCTGGAGTACCTGCTGTTCCGCAAGATCGTGGAGGAGCTGGCGCGGCAGCGGCAGCTTGACATGGTGGAGGCGCGGATTTCGCGCTTTTCCAACCTATCACTGATCCAGCAGCTGGCCGCCCAGTCGCCGCAGCTCAAGGGGGTCATCGCCCACACCGACGCCGAACTGGCCGGCGGCCGCGGCCAGCGCATGCTGCATGCGCTGGGGGTGCCGGCGGTGGTGATCTCCGGTGAGCGCAGCGTCTATGACAACGTGTTCACCATCAATCCCGACCACTACAAGACCGGCTACAAGGACGTCGAACTGCTGGCCGGCCGCGGGCACCGCCGGCTGGCCTATGTCGGCAATGAGCCGGGAAACGCCGGGGAGAAGCTGACCTTGGAAGGGATGCGGCGGGCGGTGGCGGATTTCGGCCTGCCGCAAAAGAGCCTGACGCTCCAGGTCGGGCAGACCAAACCGTGGGAGGATGCCGCCGCCGCCGCCTACGCCGCCACCCGCGAGATCGTGGCCGGGCGGAACCGTCCCGGCGCCCTCATCTACCGCTCCTTCAGCGGCGCGTTGGCGGGGTTGCGGGCGATCCGGGAGGCGGGGCTGTCGGTGCCCGGCGACCTCAGCGTGGTCGCCAACAGCAGCCCGCTGCCCATGGACATCTACGCCTATCCGCGAATCGCCTACATCACCTGCCGCCGCGAAACCGTGGTCAAAATGGCCATGGACGTGATCACCGGCGTCCTGGACCATCCGGTCAACAACCTCACGGTCGATGTGACGGTGGCCGAAGAGGAGAGCGTGGGGCCGGGCCGCTTAAAAGCAGAAATTGGGAAGGCCGAAATGACCCGTGAGGCGTGAGGCGTGAGGCGTGAGGCGTGAGGCGTGAGGTCCCGGGCGTTGTGTTCGGAATCGATTGCCGTCGATTGCGGCCGACACCCCGAGTCACGCTTCACGCATCACGCTTCAGGCCTCAGGCGCCCCGGGCGCGGTGCGCTTCTTCAGCAGGTGGCTGTAAACGAACCAGACACCGACCACCACCAGGCCGGCAATCACCACCCCGTCCAGCGGCCGGCGGTATTTGAGGATGACCTGCCAGTGGTCGTTGAGCTTGATGCCGAGCCACAGCAGGAAGTAATTCCACAGGGTGGCGCCGACCAGGGTGTAGGCGATGAACGGCGCCAGCGGCATGCGCCCCACGCCGGCCGGGATGGAAATCAGGTGGCGCACCACCGGAATGAAGCGGCCGATGAAGATGGTGATGCCGCCGTGGGCATGAAACCATTTCTCCGTCCAGGCCAGGTCGCGTTCGTTGAGCAGCAGGTACTTGCCGGCCTTGAGCACCAGCGGCCGGCCGCCCCAGTAGCCCATGGCATAGGAGATCAGCGAGCCGAACACCGAGGCGGCGGAAGTGGCCACGGTCACCCACAGCGCCGACAGCTTGCCCTGCGACACCAGCATGCCCAGGGGCGGCATCACCACCTCGCTTGGCACCGGGGCGATCATGCTTTCCAGCGCCATCAGGCCGAAGGCGCCGTAATAGTGCCATTCCTCGAAAAACTGCGTGGCGTGGTTGGCAAGGGTCTCGATCATAAGTCGGAGCTTCAATTACAATTCGATTTAATCGACTCATTCGATTCAATCGATGATCTTAATTCCAAACGGATTTCGACCGGTCACTGACGTTCCTGGCTCGGAAACAGGGCCAAAGCCTCACACCGCCAGGCCGGCGCGGCGCATGGCGGCCTTCAGCGTCTCGCGGGCGGCGTCGCTGATCGGGCAAAGCGGCAGGCGGTATTCCTCGGCAATCTTGCCGAGCATGGCGAGGGCGGCCTTGACCGGGATCGGATTGGTCTCGACGAACAGGTCGCGGAACAGCGGGTAGAGCCGGTAGTGCAGCTGGCGCGCCGCCGGCCAGTCGTTGGCCAGGGCCAGGGCGGTCAGGCGCGAAACCTCGGCGGGCAGCACGTTGGAGACGACACTGATGACGCCGGTGGCGCCGACGGCCATCATCGGCAGGGTCAGGGAGTCGTCGCCGCTGAGCACGGTGAGCGAGCAGCAGTCGAGAATCTGGGACACGCGGTCGACGCTGCCCGCCGCCTCCTTGACCGCCACCACCTGGGAATGGGCGGCCAGGCGCTTGACCGTCTTGAGGTCAATCTCCTTGCCGGTGCGGCCGGGCACGTTGTAAAGCACCACGGGCAGCCCGCCGTGGTCGGCGATGGTGGCGAAGTGGCGGTACAGCCCCTCGGCGGTCGGCTTGTTGTAGTAGGGCGTCACCTGCAGCGTGGCATCAACGCCGAGCTTGGCGGCGCGCCGGGTCAGTTCGAGCGCCTCGGCGGTGGAATTGGCGCCGGTGCCGGCAATCACCTGGCAGTGCCCGGCCGCTCCCGCGACCACCGTCTCGATGACTTTGATGTGCTCCTCGTAATCAAGGGTCGGCGACTCGCCCGTGGTGCCCACCGGCACCAGGCCGGCCACGCCGCCGGCCACCTGCTCCGCCACCAGCCGGCGCAGGGCGTCGTAGTCCACCGCGCCATTGCGGAACGGGGTGACCAAAGCCGTATAACAACCGTGAAGTTCCATAACCACCAGCCATCTTGTCCGGCGCCGCCACCTGTTCATGCGACCGCCGTTGATTTCAAACATAATACTGGCGACCGCAAAAGCGACTGTAAGGTTTTTGTCCGAACCGACCGGCCGAATCCGTCGGATCGGCCGGATTATAGTAAGGCCATGAAACGCGCCAAACCGTCCCCCGAAAAAACCGCCGTCCCCCCGCACCCCCACGACAACGGTTGGCACCGCCTGCCCGCCAGGGAACGGGAGGCGGTGCAGGCCTACGCCGCGGAGTACCGGACCTTCCTGTCCGCCGCCAAGACCGAACGCGAGGCCTATGGCCTGGCCCTGGCCGCGGCCCGGCCGGCCGGCTTCCGGCCGTTGGAGGACTGCCGCCGGCTCACGGCCGGCGACAAGGTCTGGGTCGGCGGCCATGGCCGCACCCTGCTGCTGGCGGTCATCGGGCGCCGCCCGCTGCCCGACGGCCTGCGCATCGTCGGCGCCCACACCGATGCCCCCCGGCTCGACGCCAAACCCGCCCCCCTGTATGAGGACGGCGGCCTGGGCTGGCTCGACACCCGCTACTACGGCGGCATCAAGAAATACCAGTGGGTCACCCTGCCGCTGGCGCTGCACGGCGTCATCGTCCGCCAGGACGGCTCGGCCGCGACCGTCGCCATCGGCGAAGAGCCCGGCGACCCCGTGTTTACCATCACCGACCTGCTGCCGCATCTGGGCAAGGAGCAGGACAAGAAAACCCTCGAGGACGGCATCAAGGGCGAAAACCTCAACGTGCTGTTCGGCAGCCACCCCGCTCCCGGCGGCCAGGCCAAGGATCCGGTCAAGGCCGCCCTGCTGGCGCTGCTGCAGGAACGCTATGCCGTCAGCGAGGAGGATTTGGGCAGCGCCGACCTCGAAATCGTCCCCGCCGGCCCGGCCCGCGACCTCGGCCTTGACCGCTCCATGATCCTCGGCTACGGCCAGGACGACCGGGTCTGCGCCTTTGCCGGCCTGCGCGCCCTGCTCGACCTCGACGGCGTGCCCGAACACACGGCCGTCGTCCTGCTGTGCGACAAGGAGGAGATCGGCTCGATTGGCGCCACCGGCATGGACTCGCTCTTCTTCGAGAATGCGGTCGCCGAGCTGCTGCACCGCGCCGACCCGCGGGCCGGCGACCTGGGACTGCGCCGCGCCCTGGCGCGGTCGAAAATGCTGTCGGCCGATGTCGCCGCCGCCCACGATCCCAATTACCCCGACGTCAGCGCCCCGCACGAGAACATGGCCCGGATCAATGGCGGCCTGGCGGTTTCCAAGTATGGCGGCGGCCGCGGCAAGTCGGGCGCCAGCGAGGCCAGCGCGGAGTTCACCGCCGAGGTCCGCCGCATTTTCAACACTGGCGACGTCCTGTGGCAGACCGGCGAACTCGGCAAGGTCGACGCCGGCGGCGGCGGCACCATCGCCAAGTTCCTGGCCCGCTACGGCATGGACGTGGTGGACTGCGGGGTGCCGCTGCTCAGCATGCACGCCCCCTGGGAAGTGGCCGGCAAGCTCGACGCCTACATGGCCTGGAAAGGCTACCGCGCCTTCCTGGCCTCCTGAGCGCCGCCCGGCCGCCGGTCAGGCGGGGGGGGCGGCAGGGGCACGGAAAGCTCCGGACCGGGGATTTTCCGAGCCCGGAACGTCAGTGACGCTGTTGGGTTTTGCGCCGGAAGGCGCCGTGGAGTGCGACGGCAAAGCCGCCGGCTGGAGTTTGGCACAACTTCACGGTTGCGTCTTACCCGTCCCAGCGGGACGGGGCGGGAATAGGCAGGGGCTTCAGCCCCTGTTTTGCCCGCCCCCCCATTTCGCGTGCCGTCAGGTACGCGGCGATTCGTGGCGTACCTTCAGTCCCTCCGGGACGAAGCCGCCCCCCTCGTACTTGTGCCCAAGGCCAGACACGCTAAAGCGTGAACTCAAACGACCGGCGCCCCGGGTTTGAGTCCAGCCTTCGCTATCTTTGCTTCCTTACTGTTCAAAAAGCCGGCACCGGCCGCGGGGCGGTCTTGGGATTATGGTACCGGTTTGTCATCAGCCTTGCAACGGTGGAGATTTTTGTCATGCGCATGTCACAACTGGTCGGGCAGCGGCTCAAGGACGCGCCGCGCGACGCCCAGACCGCCAGCCATATCTTCCTCATCCGCGGCGGCTACATCCGGCCGGTGTCGGCGGGCATCTACTCGCTGCTGCCGCTCGGCAAGCGGATCATTGCCAAGGTCGAGCGCATCATCCGCGAGGAAATGGACCGGGTGGACGGGCAGGAGGTGCTGATGCCCGTGGTGCTGCCCCAGGAACTGTGGGACGAGAGCGGCCGCTCCCAGACCGTCGGCGCCGAACTGCTGCGCTTCCAGGACCGCAACGGCAAGCCGATGCTGCTGGGGATGACCCACGAGGAGGCGGTGGTCCATCTCTGCCGCAGCGAGGTGACCTCCTACAAGCAGCTGCCGGTCATGCTCTACCAGCTCCAGACCAAGTACCGCGACGAGGCGCGGCCCCGCGCCGGCCTGATCCGCGTCCGCGAATTCACCATGAAGGACGCGTACTCCTTCCACGCCACCCAGGAATGCCTGGAAAAATATTACGAGCGGGTGCACGCGGCCTACGAGCGCATCTTCCGCCGGCTGGGGATGAAGCAGTGCGTGTCCATCCAGTCCGACACCGGCATGATGGGCGGCAAGGTCTCGCACGAGTTCATGGCGGTGGCGGAGTGCGGCGAGGACACGCTGTATCTGTCCCCCGACGGCCGCTACAAGGCCAACAAGGAGATTGCCACCTCGGGCCTCCGCTTCGAAAAGCAGCCGGCGCTGCCGCTGGAGGAGGTGCACACCCCGGAAAAGAAGAGCATCGAGGAGGTCGCCGCCTTCCTCGGCGTCGGCCCCGAACACACCGGCAAGGCGGTGTTCTTCCTCGACGCCGACAACAAGCTGGTCTTCGCCTGCATCCGCGGCGACTTCGAGGTGAACGAGACCAAGCTGCGCAATTATCTGAAGACCAAGGAACTCCGGTTTGCCGATGACGCCAGCATCCGCGCCGCCGGCGCCGAGCCCGGCTACGCCTCCGTGCTCAACGTGGATCCGGCCAAGTGCCGCATTCTGCTCGACCGCTCCTTTGCCGAGTCCTCCAATCTGGTGGTCGGCGCCAACAAGCCCGACTACCACCTGAAGAACTTCAATTACGGCCGCGACTTCACCGGCGGCGAGGTGGCCGACCTGGCCACCGTGCGCCCCGGCGACCCCTGCCCGGTCACCGGCCTGCCGCTGGAGATGAAGCGCGGCATCGAGGTCGGCAACATCTTCCAGCTCGGCACCAAGTATTCCGCCGCCATGAGCTGCAACTTCCTGGACCAGAACGGCAAATCGCAACCGATGATCATGGGCTGCTACGGCATCGGCGTCGGCCGCAGCATGGCCGCGGTGATCGAGCAGAGCCACGACCAGTACGGCCCGGTCTGGCCGATGAGCATCGCCCCCTACCAGGTGCACCTGGTGTCCCTCAACCCGAACCAGCCGGGGGTGGCGGAAACCGCCGAGGCGCTGTACACGGAACTGACGGCCGCCGGCATTGAGGTGCTGTACGACGACCGCGGCGAGAAGGCCGGCTCCGCCTTTGCCGATGCCGACCTGATCGGCGTGCCGCTGCGCCTGATCGTGGCCGCCAAGGCCCTGGCCCAGGGCAAGGTCGAGTTCAAGCGCCGCGACGGCGGCCGCAATTCCGACCTGCTCGACCGCGCCGACGTGGTGGCCAAGATGAAAGAACTGGTCGCCGCCGCCTTGGCGGAGTGAGGAGCGTTGGCCCTGGCCTGTGGGCACGGGCATGCCGCCCGTGGCCATCTGGTTAAGCCCGATTTTGAGCGCCAACGGCGCGCATTTATACCAGCCTGGGGCAACGCCCCAGGAAAGACGATATATAATGTTTGAGCCCTGAAGGGGCGTTTCATGAAGCGGGCCTTCAGCCCTTGACTTTTTCTTCTCCAAACCTGGGGCGTTGCCCCAGGCTATTATAAAATCGGGCCTTTGGCCCTGTTTGAACACTGGTGAATAGTCATGTGCTTTGTGAACTGAGAAATAACGGAGCCGTTTTTTATGTGCCAACATGATCACGATCACGGGCCCGGCCCGGTCATGCCCCTGGTGGAAGACGGGGTGGCGGTGGTGCTGGTGGATGTGCAGGACAAGCTGGCCAAGGTCATGCCCGACCTGGCCGGCCTGCTGCGGGCCTGCGGCCGGATGCTGACCACCGCCCGCGCCCTCAATCTCGACATCCTGGTCACGGAACAATACCCGCAGGGGCTCGGCCCCACCGTGCCGGTGCTGCGCGGCCTGCTCGCCCCCGACACGCCGGTGTTCGCCAAGACCAGCTTTTCCTGCTGGGGCAGCCCCGAATTCGCCGCCGCCCTGGACAAGCGCCGGCCGGCCTGGCTGGTGCTGCTCGGCGTGGAAACCCACGTCTGCATCCAGCAGACCGCCCTCGATGCCCTGGCGCGCGGCTACCGCGTCGTCCTACCCGTCGGCGCCGTCCAGTCCCGACGCCCCGACGACCGCAAGGTCGCCCTCGACCTCCTCCGCGAGGCCGGCGCCACCATCACCACCACCGAAGCCCTCGCCTTCCATCTCCTGCGCGACGCCAATCATCCCAAGTTCAAAGAAGTCGCCACCCTCTTCCGTGAACTCTGACCCGAGGTTGGGGCCACCCTTTTGGAAAAGGGTGCTCCCCAAACCCCTTCCCAAAACTTTTGTTTCTTAACCGGAGGGCGGTTCCGCCGCCGCCGCTCGGGTTGTTGCGTTCGTTGCGCCAGGAGCGGCGGCGGCGGAACCGCCCTCCTCGTTTAAGGCAACAAACAGGTTTGACGGAGGGTTTGGGAACCGCCTTTCCTCAAAAGGGGGTTCCCAACTTCAGGCGGATTTATGGCGGAAAAACGCAAGTTATTGGTGGTGGAGGTGGCCGCCCTGGGGTGGGACTTGGTGCGGGAGCAGGCGGCGGTGTTGGCACCGCTGGGGCTGACCTTCTCGCCGCTGCGTCCGGTGTTTCCGGCCGTGACCTGCGCGGTGCAGGCGGCGCTGCGCACGGGGCTGCCGCCGCCGGCCAACGGCATGCCGTCCAACGGGATCTATGACCGGGCGTTGCGGCGGACCTTTTTCTGGGAACAGTCGGCGGCGCTGCTGGCGCCGGGCCGGGTTTGGGAATCGTTGCGGGGGCGCGGCGGCCGGGTCGGCACGCTGTTCTGGCAGCAGAGCCTGGGGGACACCACGGACCTGGTGCTGTCGCCGGCACCGGTTCATAAGCATCACGGCGGCATGATCCAGGACTGTTACGCCAAGCCGGCGGGCCTGTACCAGGAGTTGTGCGCCGGCCTCGGCCGGCCGTTCAACCTGATGCGCTACTGGGGGCCGCTGGCCGGCCTGCCGGCGACCCGCTGGATCACCGACGCCACCCTGGCCGTGCTGCGGAGTCCGCAAAGGGCGCCCGAGTTGCTTTTGACCTACCTGCCGCACCTGGACTACGCCCTGCAAAAGTACGGGCCGGAAGACTCCCGGCGCGTGGGCCGGGCCGTCGGGGAACTGGCCGGGGAGCTGGGACGGCTGCTGACCGGTGCGGCGGCCGCCGGGTATGACGTGTGGGTGTTCGGCGATTACGCCATCACCCCGGCCCGGCAGGTGGTGTATCCCAACCGCGAACTCCGCCAGGCGGGGCTGCTTGCCCTCCGGCAGGTGGGGCGGCGGACCTATCCGGATTTCCATGCCGCCCGCGCCCTGGCGATGGTCGACCACCAGGCGGCGCATGTCTTTGTCCAGGGCGGCGCGGCGGATCGGGCGGCGGCCCGGACGGCGCTGGCCGGCCTGCCCGGCGTGGCCGAGGTGCGCGACGGCGACGGCGGCGCGGGCGGCGACCTGGTGCTGGTGGCGGCCCCCGGCGCCTGGTTCGCCTATCCGTGGTGGGAGGATCCCGCGGAAGCGCCCGACTATGCCGGACACGTGGACATCCACAGCAAGCCGGGGTTCGATCCCTGCGAACTGTTCTGGGGTTGGCCCCCCGGCCGGACCGGCCAAACCCCCGCCAAAGTCCGCGGCACCCACGGCCGCGATGATGCGCCCGCGGCGTTCGCCGCCACCGGCGGCCAGCCGGCTGCGGCATCGCCGGCCGGTCATTTGGAACTGGCCGCCGCCCTGCGCGCCTGGTGCCGCGGCGGTTGATGGTTTTGCCCCAATCGATTTAGTCGACTAAATCGATTTAGTCGATTCAATCGACGGAATCGACCGATCATGCCGGCGGCGCGCGGTTACTGCGCCTGCCGCCAGACCCAGTACTGGCGGCCGCTGGCGGCGCGGAGTTCGAGGCACTGCTTGAACTCGGGATAGGTGGCCGCGGCGGCCGTCAGGGCGGTCCGCTCGTAGGTGGCGGTGCAGCGGACGCCGCCGTTGGGCCGTTGGGCGGTTTCGCAGTGGAAGGCGAAGCCGGCGCGGACCAGGCTGCTGGCATCCGGCCCTGCATGGAGCCGGAACCGGGCCGGGGGCAGGATTTCCAGGGCGACGACCTGCCGCCGGGGCTCGTTCCAAAACAGCGGGAACCGGCGCGGCTGGTCGCGGCCGACCTCGGTGGCCTCGAAGGCGAGCCAGGGCGGCCGCACGCTGACCAGCTGTTCCCGGCGGTCGGCAAAACCGGGGATGGCATAGGCCAGCTCAAGGGTCAGGGCGGGGGCGTTGGCGGCGGGATCGCCGATCAGGCGGAACCGAATGTCGCGGGCCTGGCCGTCGGCGTCGCGCGCCAGGCTTTCCGCTTCGCGCCGGCGTTCGGCCGCGGTGAGGCGGCGCCATTCGCGGAGCGGGCGGGCTTCGGCGCCGCTGCGGACGATGGTGTGCAGCACCTGCGCGTCGCCGGCGTCATCGAGCCGGACCAGGATGTCCTGGCGGATGCCGCCGGGCGCGGCGGTCATCAGGCTGGCGGGCAGGGCGGCGGGCGCGGTGTCGCGGCCGGGGACCAAGGCGGCGGCTCCGGCCTGGGCGGCGGCGGGCTCGCCGAAGCCGTCCAGATCGTCGCCCGGGACCAGCCATTGCGGTGCGGGGCCGTCCAGCACGATGACCGGTTTCGGCAGCAGCGACAGGTTGGGCGTTGCCGCGCAGAGGGCGCCCTGGTTCCGCGGCCGGATCCAGGCCCAGCGCGCCGGGTGGCCGGCGGCGCGCAGCCAGCGGTACAGCAGGTAGGTGCGGTCGATGGGCGCGCCCTGGCGCAGGCGCCAGGTCTCCCCGGGATCCCCCGGCAGCGGGCCGGTGGCCTCCGGCGGCACCTCCGCCGGGGCGACCTGGCGCGAGACGGCGGCCCACAGCCCCGCCACGTCCCGGGCCGGGGCGGCGGGCAGCGCGGCATCGGGCCAGCGGCGGTCAAGGGCTTGCAGGGCGGCGGCGAACCCCGCGCCGGCCTCCTGCCAGCTGGCCGGGCCGGCGCTCACCACCAGCAGCGGCACCAGATCGTTCAGCGGCGGCATCATCGGTTCGGGCAGGAGCTGCGGCGCGTCGGCGCGCTCCCAGACATGGCGCCGGCCGCCGCCGGCCAGCGGTTCACTCCGGTGGGTGACGGTGCGGGCCGGGTCGTTCAGCAGCGCCCAGCGGATGCCGCAGGCCTCGGGCACCTCGACCTCGACCCGGATCCGCCGGGCCGGCGCGGTGCCGCCGAAGCGGAATTCCCGGACGAAGTATTCTTCCGGGCGCGGCTGGAAGCGTTCGAGCCGCCAGGCGGCGTCCAGCAGGTTGCCGGGCTTGCCTTCGGGCAGGGCGAACCGGCGCCGGCGCAGGGTGTCGTAGCGCGGCTGCCCGGCCAGGGGCGCCTCCAGCTGCACGGCAGTGTCGCGCAGGGCCAGCACCGTGCCGTCGGGCCGGACGGTCACGCCGTGGACAACGGTCATCCGTTCGCTGTCCGGCCGGAAAGTCTCCTCCTCCAGCGAGGCGTTCTCACCACTTTCCTTGAGCACGGCGGTGATGGTCCGATGCTCCCGCTCCCAGGTTTGCGGAGTCCGCAGGCGGACGCAGTCCAGGCTGAGCAGGAGCAGCCGGTCGGCGCCGGGCCAGCGGCGCGGGTCGCGCGGGGCCTTCCAGGCGTCCTGGAACAGCGGGTCGGGGATGTCGGCGGCGGTCCGGCAGCCGGCCCAGGCCAGGGCGGACTGGAGGCGGACATGCACCACGTCGGCGCGGGGGAACGTCTGCTCTTTTTGGCCGGTGACGCGGAAGCGGACGAAGTCTTGCTCGGCGGCGACCAATTCGCCGTCGTATTCATGGCCGTCGCGCAGGACGATCAGGTCGGCGCGCAGGGCCGGGATTGCCAGCAGCCCGGCCAACAGGATGACGGCGGCGCGGCGGCGGGGATTAATACGGAACGGCATGGGCACCATCTCTCCAATTTCAGGCTGGCCCGACGTGTCAGACGCGTCCGTCAGGCCGGATTTCGGGCTGCCCACCCGCCGTTGCTCCGCGGCCTCCGCGCCTCCGCGTGAAACCGTCTTGACCTCAGCGGGTGCGGAGCCGTTCGCGGGCTTTTTCCAGGATGCGGCGTTCCTCGGCGGAGAGGCTTTGGATGCCGTCGCGGCCGATCTTGTCGAGCACCCGGTCCACCTCCGCGGAGAAGCGGGCGGCGGCGGCGGGGTCGGGCGGCCGGTTGCCGTCCGGGGCGTCGTCGAGGGTGAGCCGGCGGCGGCGGTGGCCGGCGCGCCAGTTGCTCCAGGCGCTGCGAAGGTCGCCGCCGAGGCGGCGCAGCGCGGCGGGGGTGTAGAGGTCGCGCATGAACAGGAAGGCGCCCAGCATGCCGCCGAGATGGGCGAGATGGGCCACGTTGCCGTCAAGCCGTGACAGCTCGAAGAACAGTTCCAGGCCGGCATAGACGATGACGAAGGTCTTGAGCCGCATGACCACCGGCGGGATCAGCAGCATGATCCGCTCGTTGGGGAACTTCATGGCGGCGGCCATCATGACCCCGAACACGGCGCCGGAGGCGCCTTCCACCGCCGACAGAGGGGACTGCCAGTTGAAGAACAACCAGACCAGGCCGCCGATGATGCCGCTGGTGAAATAGAGGTTGAGGAACCGGTGGCCGCCCAACGCCGACTCCAGGGGGCGGCCGAACAGGTAGAGCGCCCACATGTTCATGAACAGGTGGAAGAACCCGCCATGGGCGAACAGGTAGGTGCCGAGCCGCCACAGCTGCCAGCGCTGGATGTCCGCGGGGCTGAGGGCCAGCCAGACCACGATCTGGTCGCGGGTCAGCCATTGCAGGAAGAACACGGCGACCGTGGTCCAGATCAGGACGCTGGTCATCGAACTTTCCGCACGTGGCGACCACGGCGGGCGGCGGGTATAGTCACGGTCGGCAAGCACGGACAACACACTCCACGGGGGTTGATGGGAAACCGGCGGCGGGCCAAAACACGGAACAAGGTCCTCTATCCGACCCGCGGCGGCGTCCATGGTTCCATGGAAGCCGGGGATGCGGTGGGGGGCCGCCGCGGCAAAATCCCGCCGTCACCACGGCGCTCTGAAAAGTTGGTACCGGAGGCGGGGGTCGAACCCGCACGACTGATAAGGTCACTGGATTTTGAGTCCAGCGCGTCTGCCAATTCCGCCACTCCGGCCCGGGCGTGAAAATCACGGCGTTACCTTAAACCCGGAACAGGGGAAAGCAAAACGGGAAACGGCGCCCGGGGGTGACGGTGAGTGCCCGCGCCGCCCTCCTACCGGCCGGCTGTGACGGCCCCCCGGAGTTTGTTGGCCCAACGACGAGAACCTTGGGTGGATTTCGTCCCGTAGGGACTGAAAGACAATAGGCAGGGGCTTCAGCCCCTGTTCCGGGAAATGAAACGATGGCGTGCCGGAGGTACGCCGCGATCGCCGCGTACCTAACGGCACGCGAAATGGGGGGTGACAAAACAGGGGCTGAAGCCCCTGCCTATTCCCGCCCCGTCCCGCTGGGACGGGAAAACCGCCCCCGTTAAGTTCTGCCAAACTCCAGCGGGCCGGCTTGGGCGGAACCCGGATCAGCGGTCGTGGTCGGGCAGGAGCTTGAGCAGCTCCAGGATGGCGACCACCCCCACGCCGGCGGCGATGCTGGCCAGCAGGTCCAGGGAGGGGAAGGCGCCGAACTTGAACAGGCGGTGCAGGAACGGCACGGTCAGCGCCAGGGCCATCAGGACGGTGGTGCCGCCGAAAACCAGCCAGAGCGCCCGGTTCGGCACTTTCAGGCCGGCGATGATCGAACGGCGGGAGGAACGGTTGGTCAGGATCAGGCCGAGGTTGCCGATGACCAGGGTGGTGAAGGCCAAGGCGCGCGCCGGGGCCTCGCCGTGCCCGGCCATGGCCCAACCGTAGACCCCGATGGTGGCGGCCAGCACCAGCACGCCCTGGGTCAGGCTGCTGAGAATGGCCCGCCGGCCAAACAGCCGGGCCCCCAGGCGGCGCGGCGGCCGGCGCATGATCTCGGTCTCGGCCGGCTCCGCCTCGAAAACCACCGAACAGGCCGGGTCGATGATCAGCTCCAGGAACACGATGTGGACCGGAAACAGCGCCACCGGCCAGCCGAACAGCACCGGCAAAAACGCCATGCCGGCGATCGGCACGTGCACCGAGAAGATGTACATCATGGCTTTTTTGAGGTTGTCAAAGATGCGGCGGCCCATGGCGACGGCGCGGACAATGGAGCCGAAGTCGTCGTCGAGCAGCACCAGGCTGGCGGCTTCGCGGGCCACGTCGGTGCCGCGGCCGCCCATGGCGATGCCGATGTGGGCGGCTTTGAGCGCGGGGGCGTCGTTGACGCCATCGCCAGTCATGGCCACCACCTCACGGTTGGCCTTGAGCGCCTGGACCAGGCGCAGCTTCTGCTCGGGCACCATGCGGGCGAAGACATTGACCGTGCCAATGCGGCCGCGGAGGGTGGCCTCGTCCATGGCCGCCAGTTCGGGGCCGGTGATCACTTCCCCGGCATTCTCCAAACCGATCTCGCGGGCGATGTTTTGGGCCGTGCCGGGATAATCGCCGGTGATCATGATGGTGCGGATGCCGGCCCCGTAGCATTCGGCCACCGCCGCCGCCACCCCGGGACGCACCGGATCCTCCAGCCCCAGCAACCCCTCGAACTGAAAGTCATAGTCGTGCTGGCGCCCGGGCAGGGTGCCGGTGGTGAAGTGGGCGCTGGCCACCCCGATGACCCGGCGGCCGCGGCCGGCCAGGGCGGTGATCTGCTCCGCCAGGGCGGCATCCTGCTCCGGGGTGAAATGGCAGAGGTCGGCGATGGCTTCCGGCGCCCCCTTGGCGGCGATGACATAATGGGTGGCGTCGCGGGTGGACCGCCAGACGCGGGACACGGCCAGCAGCTCGCGCGACAGCGGGTATTCCCGCAGCAATTCCCAGTCATGGTGCAGGTGCTCGGTGTGCGCCAGGGTGTTCTCGCCCAGGGTGCGCATCGCCTTCTCCATGGGGTCGAACGGATCGGCCGGACTCGCCAGGATGCTGTACTCGACCACCCGGTGGAAGGCCTCCGGCAGCACGGCGCCGGCCTGCCGCGGCGCGGCCAGGCGGGCGTTGCCGGCCACCAGGTCGCTGATGGTCATCTGGTTGAGGGTGAGGGTGCCGGTCTTGTCGACGCACAGGCAGGTGGCCGAACCCAGCGTCTCCACGGCCGGCACGCGCCGGGTCAGCACCCGGTGCTGCGAAATGCGCCAGGCGCCGATGGCCAGGAAGATGGTGAGCACCACGGGAAATTCCTCGGGCAGCATGGCCATGGCCAGGGACAGGCCGACTTTGATGCCCTCCAGCCAGGGATGGGCCAGCCCTTCCCGGGTCAGGGCGAACAGCAGGGTCACCAGCACGCACAGAAAGACGCCGGCCAGGGCAAACGTGCGGACCAGGGCGGCCGTTTCCTGCTGCAGCGGGGTGCTTTCCTCCTCCAGGGTCTTCAAGGCTTTGCCGATCTTGCCGATCTCGGTGTTGCCGCCCGTGCCTTTCACCACGGCGATGCCCTGGCCCTGGACCACCAGGGTGCCGGAAAAGACGAACGGCGTGTCATCGCCGCCGGGGCGGGCCATGGCGATGGGGGCCGGCGAAACGTCGCGGTTGTCCCCGGCCGCGGCCTCCGGCAGGCCGGACTTGCGCACCGGCACGGACTCGCCGGTCAGCAGCGATTCATCGACGGCTAGGTTGACGGCGTCCAGGATCTGGGCATCCGCCGGGACGCGGTCGCCCTCGACCAGCAACATGAGGTCGCCGCAGACCACTTCGCGGCCGGCGATGCGCCGCTTCTGGCCGTCGCGGAGCACCAGGGCGCGCGGGCTCGAGAGGTCGCGCAGGGCTTCCAGCGCGCGTTCGGTCTTGCGCTCCTGGTAGAAGGTGATGCCCATGACCACAAAGACGAAGCCGAGCAGCATCGCCGCACCTTCATGGTCGCCGGTGAGCAGATAGATGGCGCCGCAGGCCAGCAGCAGCAGGAACATCGGCTCCCGGACCACCTCCCAGGCGATGGCCAGCACGCCGCGCGGCCGGGCCGTGGGCAGCTCGTTGAAGCCGTCCCGGGCCAGCTGCGCCGCGGCGGCGGCCTCGCTGAGGCCGCGCAAATGGTTGATGCCGGAAACGGTCATGGAAAAAGCGCCGGGATAAAACAAGCACGCCTCCGCGGGGAAGGCGTGCCTGGCGTTGCACTCAAGAAGCGTTGCAATGGAACATAAGCCGGTTCAAAAGCGGATGCAACGCCCCCTCTTCCACGGGCGCATGACATTCTTGTTGGTTGGGAACCCCCTTTTCCAAAAGGGTGGCCCCAACATTATCCGATAAAACTGTCATGCTCCGTCATTCTGCCTGCAGGGCGGCCACGAAGGCCCCGGCCAGGGCGCGCAGTTCCGGTTCGCCGATGATCAGCGGCGGCATCAGGTAGAGGGTGCCGCCCAGCGGCCGGACCAGGATGCCCTGTTCCAGCAGCCGGCGCCGGACACGTTGGGCGCGGGCGGCCGCCGGGGTGCCGGCGGCGTCCGGCTCCAGGTCGCCGGCGGCGATCATGCCGAAGCAGCGGAGGTGGCGGATGGCGCCGGTGGCGGCCGCCGGGGCCAGGGCTTCGGCCAGCACCGCGCCCAGCCGCGCGGCGCGGTCGACGATGGCCTCGTCACGGTAGACGTCGAGGCAGGCCAGGGCCGCCGCCGCGGCCACCGGATTGCCGGCAAAGGTGTGGCCGTGGTAAAAGGTGTGGTCGGCCGGTTGGTCGCCGAAGCTGTCGAACACCGCCTCGCGGACCACCAGGGCGCTCATCGGCAGGGTGCCGCCGGACAGCCCCTTGCCGAGGCACACAAGGTCGGGGTCGATGCCCGCGTGCTCGAAGGAAAACATCCGGCCGGTGCGCCCGAAACCCAGGGCCACTTCGTCGGCGATCAGCAGGATGTCGTGGCGGCGGCAGGCCGCCGCCAGGCGCGCCAGGGCGGCCGGCGGATAGAGGCGCATGCCGGCCGCGCCCTGGCAGTGCGGCTCGACGATGACGGCGGCCAGTTCGTCTGCCTGTTCCGCCAGCACCGCCTCCGTGGCCGCCAGGCAGGGGGCGGCGCAGTCCCGGCAGGGAATGGCGGCCCCGGCCGGGCGGCGCGGGCAGGCGGCGCAGTCGGGGAACGGCAGTTGGACGACCGGGAACAGCAGCGGCCGAATGGCGGCGTGGAACTCCGGGGCATAGCCGACGGCGGCTGCGCCGGTGGTGTCGCCGTGATAGTCGCCGTGGAACGCCGCGAGGCGGCATTTGCCCGGCCGGCCGAGGTTGTGCCAGTGCTGGACGGCGACCCGTAGCGCGGCCTCCACCGCACAGGCGCCATCCCCGGCGAAGAAGACCCGGCGCCGGGGGTCGGGGAACAGCCGGACCAGCCGCGCCGCCAGTTCCGCCGCGGGCGGGTGGCTGAGGCGCCCCAGGATGCTGTGCTGGAGCCGGCCGGCCTGGCCACGGATGGCGGCGGTCAGCCGCGGGTGGCAGTGGCCGAGGTTGGCCGCCCACCAGGAGGAGACGGCGTCCAGATAGCGGCGCCCCTCCAGGTCGTACAGGTAGATGCCGGCCCCCCGCGCCAGGATCGGAAACGGTTCGCCGGCGAGCGCCGAATGGGGCGTGAACGGGTGCCAGAGGCTCGTCCGGTCCAGCTCCCACAGGGCGGCGGCGCGGGTGGCGGCGTCGTCTACGGGGCCGGGCAGCGGCAGTTCCGGCAGGGCCATGCCTTCCCGGAAAACGGCGGGCGCCGGCCGGCCGCCCGGCCGCCAGTCGGGGAGATGCGGCAGGACGCCGAGCACCGGCACCCCCCCGAGCCGGGCCACGGTGCGGAGATTGTCCGCCTCGATCGCGCCGGGCTCCTGGGGCGTGGTGGCGCAGAAGACGATTCCGGCGACGGTCAGGCCGGCCTCGCGCAAGGCGTTCAGGGACAGCAGGGTGTGGTTGATGGTGCCCAAGCCGGGGCGGGCGGCGAGGAGCACCGGCAGCCCCAGCGCGCGCATCAGGTCAAGCATGGTCAGCCCGCCGTCATCCAGCGGCACCAGCACGCCGCCGGCGCCCTCGGCCACCACGGCGCCGTGCCGCGCCTGCAATTCCCGGTGCGCCGCCACGATCCGCGCCACATCCACCCGGCCGCCGGCGTGCGCCGCCGCCAGGTGCGGCGAGGCCGGCAGCGGGAAGTGGCAGGGGACCAGCTGTTCGTATTCGGCCGGCGCCGGGTCCGGCAGCCCGGCCATGGCCAGGCAGAAATCCACATCCGGACTCCGCCAGCACCCCGCCGCGTCCGCGGTGCAGCCGGTCTGCACCGGCTTCATGGGCACCGCGTCCAGGCCGCTCCGGCGCAACTGGCAGAGCACCGCCGCCGCGACCGCGGTCTTGCCCGCATCGGTGTCGGTGCCGGTGATGAAATAGCCGCGGTTCATAATTAATACCCCTTTAATTTCTACCTTTTTTACCGGACTGCGCCGGAAAACACAAAACTTGGGTCGGTATCGGAATCGGTATCGGCATCGGGATCGAATGGCCTTGGGTGTTTGAGGATGCCAGGGGGCAGAGAGTTTTGATCGATACCGACCCCGATGTCATCACTCAAACGTGTATGAACTTTTTCCATCACGGATCACGGTTCGCCGCGAAGGGTGTTGTGGCTGAAAAATAAAAAACCCGCCAGGTGACGGCGACGCCGCCTTGCGGGTGCGGATAATGCCGGTCGTAATGGGCGGCGAGGCGCGCCAGGCCGCCGCGGGTGAGCCCCGCGCCCGCGGGATAGATGCCGGCGGCCACGCCCTGGGCGCGCAGCTGCCGGAACAGCGCGGCGGCGGAGTCCGCACGGGTGCAAATGGTTTCCGTCTCGGCGCGGCGCAGGGCCAGGCCGGCCCCGGCAACCGCCTGGCGCACGGCGGCTTCCGAGGGCAGCGTCCGGCCGGCGGCGGTTTGCACGGGGGCCACCGCCTGGCGGCTGGCGCGCAGTTCGCCCAGGGTGTCGTCGAGTATCAGGGCGGCCAGCAGCTGTCCCCCGGGCGCCAGCCAGCCGGCCAGCCGCGCCAGCGCAGGCTCCAGCGGCTGGATCCAGTGCAGGGCGGAACTGCTGGCGATAAGGTCGAAACCGCCGGCCGGCGGCATGAAGGCGCGGATGTCGCCGGCCTGCCAGTGGACGGCTCCCGGCCGGGCCGCCGCGCCGGGCGCGGCCTCCAGCCGGCGTCGGGCCGCCGCCACCATGGCCGGCGCCAGGTCGGTGATCCAGCAGGTGGCCTGCGGAAAGGCCGGCCGCAACCGCTCGGTCAGGTTGCCGGTGCCGCAGCCAACCTCCAAAACCCGCGCCGCCGCGGCCGGCAGCCAGCCGGCCAGCCGTCGCGCCACCGCCGGCTGCACCCCGGGCACGCTGTCGTACCGGCCGGCCGCCCGCCCAAAACTGTGCTGGATGGTGGAGGTCATGCGTTGCAGTGGCGGGAGTTTCCTGGAATCGCGGTTATGGGGCCACCCTTTTGGAAAAAGGTACAAACAGGTTTGGCGGAGGGTTTGGGAACCGCCTTTCCTCAAAAGGGGGTTCCCAACATTCATTGGGGACGGGTGAATGGGCCGGCAATCACGCCGGCGATTTCGCCGGCATGGGTTTCGGGCAACGCGTGGCCGGCCCCTTCAAGCCAACTCAGGCGGGCGCCGGGAATCGCCTGCGCCAGGTAGTCCGCGGCGGCGGCGGGAATGACGGCGTCGGCCCGGCCATGGATGATGTGAACGGGCACGGCCAGCCCGGCCAGGCGGCTGCGGAGATCGCAGGTGCGGAGATGGTCAAGCCCGTGGCGGAGCGCCGCGGTCCCCTGGGCCAGCGCGGCGGCGACCTTGCCGGCTAGCACTTCCTCCGGCACGTTGCCGGGCCGGGCGGCCAGGCTGAAAAAACCGCGCAGGGCCGCTTCGGGCGCGCGTGCCACGCCGGCGGCCAGGGCGCGCAGGTTGGCGGCCGGCATGCCCTGGGGATAATCCTCGGCGGCGCAAAAACGCGCCGTGGCGGCCAGCAAAACCAGCCCCGCCACGCACTCGGGAACGGCCAGGGCCGTTTCCAGGACAATCAGTCCGCCCAGCGACCAGCCGGCCAGCACCACCGGTCCCGGCTGCTGCCGCAACCGCGCCGCCAGCGCCGCGGCGTACGGCGACAGCGGTCCGCCCGCCGCCGGCACCATTTCTCCCTGAAGCTGTTCCGCTTCCGCCAACAGCCCGGCCGGCGCCCAGCAGGCCGTGACCCCGCCCAGCCGCGCCGCCAACGGCTCCATGACCGCCGCCGCATGCGCCCATCCCGTCACGAGGAAAACAGCCGTTGGGGCCACCCTTTTGGAAAAGGGTGCTCCCCAAGCCCCTTCCCAAAACGTTTGTTGCTTTTGCGGAGTCCGCAGGCCGGTCACGAGACAACAATTGCGCCCCGCGTGACCGGAACCGGCCTGCGGACTCCGCAAAGAGACAAACAGGTTTGGCGGAGGGTTTGGGAACCGCCTTTCCTCAAAAGGGGGTTCCCAATGGCTGTTGCCGGGGCGGCTGGTCATAGCACTCCTTCCTGGCGGGCGGCGGTGGTCAGGGCGGTGGCGGCCTGGTCGAGGGCGTCGGGGGTATGGGCCAGGGTGACGGAGAGCCGGAGGCGGCTGGTGCCGGCGGGGACGGTGGGGGGGCGGATGGCCGCCGCGAGAATATGGTGTTCGGCCAGCAGCCGCCGGGCCAGGGCCACGGTGCGTTGCGGGTCGCCGACCATGACCGGAATGATCGGGCTGGCGGAGGCGCCGGTGTCGAAGCCGGCGGCCCGGAGCCGGTCCCGGAAAGCGGCGGCCTGGCGCCGCAGCCGTGCACCGCGGTCCGGCTCGGCCTCCAGCACGTCGAGGGCACCCAGGGCGGCGCCGGCGGCGGCCGGCGGCAGGGCGGTCGAATAGATGAAACCGCGGTGCCGGTTGACCAGCCACTCCCGCATCGGCGCGGAGCAGGCCAGGACGCCGCCCAGGCTGCCCAATCCCTTGCTGAGCGTGCCCATGCCGAGATTGACAGCGCCGGTCAGCCCCAGCTCCCGAACCCGGCCGCCGCCGGCCGGCCCGAAAATGCCGGTGGCATGCGCCTCGTCGACCAGCAGCATGGCGCCGGCCGCGGTGGTGACGGCGGCGATCTCCGCCAGCGGCGCAAGGTTGCCGTCCATGCTGAACACCGATTCAGTGACCACCAGCCGGCGGCCCGGCCCGGCGCCGTGGCGGGCCAGCAGTTCACGCAGATGTTCCGGATCGTTGTGGCGGAAGCGGTGCAGGGCGGCATGGCTTTGCCGGGCGCCGTCGAGCAGGCTGGCATGCGCCAGCCGGTCGGCGAACAGCGCATCGGTGCGCTCGGGGAGCAGCGCCGGGATCACGCCGGCATTGGCCGCGTAGCCGCTGGCGGTGACCAGCGCGGCCGGGTACCCCTTGTGCGCCGCCAGCCGCGCTTCCAGGCGCGTGTGCAGCTCCAGGGTGCCGGAAACCAGCCGCGACGAGGCGGCGCCGGCGCCGTAAGTTTCCAGGGCCTCCCGGGCGGCCGCCACCACCCGCGGATGCCGGGCCAGGTCGAGGTAATCGTTGCTGGCGAGGTTCATCACCCGGTGTCCGTCGGCGTCCGTCGTCCAGCCGCCGGCCTCGCCCCAGGTGCGGGGTTCACGCAACAGGCCGTCCCGGCGCAGTGCCGCCAGTTCCGCCTCAATCCAAGATTCCGTGTGCATGTCGTGTTTTTCGGGTGTCCGCAACGCGGAACTGTTTTTCCCCGCGCAGTCCGGGAAAAAAGTAACTTCTTAGTTTTCCGAGGGCGTCAATTCCAGATCGTGCAGCAACTGGAGGTCGAGGGCGGGGTCGCGCCCGGCGACGGTGAGCAGGCGGCCGATCATGATGCCGGAAGCGCCGGCGTGGAAGATCATGGACTGCAGGTTGCGCAACAGCAGCCGGCCGGCGCAGACCTTGATCTCAGCCCCGGGATTGACCAGCCGGAACATGGCGATGCCGCGCAGGATTTCGAGCGGTGGCAGTGGCGGCCGCCCGGCCAGCGGCGTGCCGGGAATGGCGACCAGGAAATTGAGCGGGATCGACTCCACCCGTTCCGCGGCCAGGGCCAGGGCCAGCTCGACCCGCTGCTCCGGCGACTCGCCCATCCCCAAAATGCCGCCGGAACACAGTTCCAGCCCGGCGGCCCGGGCGGCGCGCAGGGTGGCCAGCCGCTGGTCGTAGGTGTGGGTGGTGCAGATGCGGGGGAAAAAACTGCGCGCGGTTTCCAGGTTGTGATGGAACCGCACCATGCCGGCCGCCTTGAGCTGTGCCAGCTGGGCCTGGGAGAGGCCGCCGAAGGAGCCGCACCAGGCCGGGTCGCCGGCCGGGTCGGAACGGAACGTGCCGGCCAGCTGTTCCACTTCCTCTTGGTTGAGCGTGCCGCCGCTGGTGACCACCCCGAAACGGCAGACCGGCAGCTTGGCGGCGTCGGCCCGGGCGGCCCGGATGGCGGCCGCATCGGCCAGGCCGTAGGTCGCGAGCGGCGTGCCGTGGCAGGCCGCCTGGGCGCAGAAGGCGCAGTCCTCCGAGCAGGCGCCGCAACGGGCGTTCAGGATCGAACAAAGCTGGACGCGGTTCCCGAACCGGCGCTGCCGGAGGGCCGCGGTGGCGGCAAAGAGGCGGGGCAGGTCGGCGGCCGCGGTGTCCAAAACGGCGCGCGCGGCGGCTTCCGAAACGGGGTGTCCCGTGGCCGCGGCGTCTTCGATTTCGCTCCAGGTTGAGTCCGTCATGGCCGCACTATAGGCCATTGTAAACCATAAAACAAAACCGGTTTACAATAGGTTTCGGGCCGGCGGCTCCGGCGCCGATTGCCGTCGCCCGCCGTCGCCCGCCGTCGGCCTCCGTCGGCCTCCGTCGGCCGCAATCGACCGCGGTCGACAACCAAAGTGAAAAAAGTCGGGCAAATTTCCCGATGGGAACCTGTCCCCAAGCTCAAGTTCCCACGCTCAGGCATCGATTGCAATCGTCCGCAATCGACTGCAATCGACCGCGGTCGAAAAAAACGCCGGATGGGGATGGGCCGTCCGGCCGTGGCAGGGCGCGTGCCGGGCGGGGACTCGGCGGTTCCCAAGGGGCGGCGGCCGGCGCCGGCAGGGAAAAAGCGAAAGCGAAATTATGTTGCCTGGCATGTGTGGTTGTGGCCGCAAACAAGGATGACACCATGTCGGACGACCGATTTTTTGCCGGATTGACCGCCGCGCTGGCGGCCGCCCGGGCGGCAACGCCGGGGCTGCATGCCTGGTGCGCGTTGCGGCGCACCCTGGACTCCTGCCAGGCCCTGTTGCAGGGGCGGGACGGCAACGCCCTGGACTGCTACCAGGACCGGACGGTTTCTGAAACCACCTATTCGATGCAGGTGTACGCGCTCCAGGAAGACGGCGCCAGCATGGGGATGTCGACCGCGACCGTGGATCCGCGGCGGCCGCTGCCGGCGCAGATTGCCGCCGCGCTGGCGGCCGCCCGGCTGGCCCGCAATCCGCCCTGGCCGTTGCCGGCGCCGCCGGCCGTTCCCTATCCCGAGGTCTGCACCGCCGATCCGGCGATTGTCGCCGACCCGGCGGGTGAGCAGGCGCGGCTGCTGGCGCTCCTGCGCCGTGAGGCGGCGGCGCTGGAGGGGGTGCGGATGAACAGCGCCGAGGCGTATGTCAACCGCCGCTCCCTGGCGGCCCGCTGGTCCACCGGGATCGCCGTCGCCAAATCGGTGTCGGACGTCTATGTCGAGGTTGCCGTCGAGCCGCTGCCCGGCCCGAACCGGCAGGAGGTGAACCCCTTCATCGAGGCGGTCGGGGTGGACGGTTTGGAGCTGCCGGTGTTCTTGCGGCGGGTGGCCGAGGAGGCCCGCGCGCTGGGCAAGACCGAGCTGCCGCGCACCACGGAACAGGCAGTGGTGCTGGTCGACGCCGAAGCCGTCACCGGGCTGCTGCACGAGCTCTCGGGGCAGTTCCGCGCCGAATGCGAGTATGAAAAGCGGCCGTGCCTGCTGCCGGGCGCCGAGGCGGCCTCCGGCCCGGTGGCCCCCGGCGGGGACCGGCTGACCCTGGCGCTGGATCCGCTGCTGCCGGCCATGGCCCAAAGCACGGCCTTCACCGACGAGGGGCTGCCGGCCGAACGGGCGATCATGATCGAGGATGGCGTGGTGCGCCGGCAGCTGGTGAGCACCCGCTTCGGCCACTACCTTGGCCGGCCGGCCAACGGAATCTGCGGCAACTTGGTGGTGCCGGCGGGCACGCGCTCGCGGGAGGAGCTGCTGGCTTCCGCCCCGGAGGTGCTGGAGATCATCACCTTCTCATCGCTGCTGGTCAACCCCCAGACCCTGAGCTGGAGCAGCGAGATCAAGCTCGGCCGCCTGTACCGCGACGGCCGCCCCGTGGCCCTGGTCAAGGGCGGCGTGGTCTCGGGCAACCTGCGCGACAACCTGCGCGACTGCACTTTCAGCCGCGACCTGGTCACCCGCAACTTCCTGGCCCGCGCCTGGTACCCCGCCCGCGGCTACCGCGGCCCCGGCCACCTGCTCATCCGCGCCGGGGTGAAAATCGCCGGCGGCTGAGTCCGCCAGGCCGCATGGGACCCTGTGCGACCTATGGGATCAATGAGACCTACGGGACCTATGGGACGCATGAGTACGGAAATAACGGCGGCCGCCCGCATGTCCCAAGAGTCATAAGTGTCCCAATGGTCCTACGTCACATGGCCGCCCAGCCGCCCGTCTTGCTTTT
>Ga0265297_10003381_pt1 | contig 29032 bp, 33 predicted proteins | sample Munlanlwell13791_FD_192502 | JGI IMG/M metagenome (GOLD analysis project Ga0265297, IMG submission 192502) | Leachate microbial communities from a municipal landfill in Southern Ontario, Canada - Leachate well 137-91 | ecosystem: Engineered > Solid waste > Landfill > Unclassified | place...
CATCCCTCTATCGCTTCGTGGATTATTACAATCACGAACGATGTCACATGGGAATTCACAACCTTACTCCCTTCCAAAAGCTGTCCTCGTATATGCATGGGTGTGACAACGCTTGAAAAAAACACACCAGGGGAGGGGCCGGGGGTGGGTGGTTTTTCAACAATCAAAAAAGGCGAGCTCTCGCCCGCCTATTTCATTTTCAATTCAATAACTCCTCTTACTTTGCCTGTGTCGAGGCTTTGTACTTGTTGACTGCTCCCTGGGTGATCGGACCGAACCAACCGGTTGATCGAACCCATGACGGGAAGAAGCCGAGGTTGCGAAGCTTGGTTTGAAGGCTCGCGACAGCTACTCCGCGATCATTGTATTTCAATGCCGCAATCAATTCATCAATGCTCGCATCAGCCGAAAGCGAGCTCACCGCGCCTTTTGACTTGGATGCGAGATACGCATTCACTGCGCGGCGCGTGATCGGACCGTAGTATCCTGTTGACGCAACAGACTTTGGGAAAAATCCTGCGGCCTTGAGCGCGTCTTGCAATGTCTTTACATCATCGCTTCGCATTCCATATTTGAGCGTTGCGATGAGATCATCCACAGCCGTGATCTTTTCACCGAGAACGCGTCCGCCTGCTGGCGGCTGTGGAACGACGGGTTTTAGGATAACGGACTTGGAACGGTGATTGAATACGCCGGAATAAATCGGCGTCGGAAATCCGCAATGGTTATAGAAACGGAAATAAATCGTCTTGCTTCCATCCTGATCATCCGGAAGCTTCCATCCGTTCACGAATTGCTGATAGCCTTCTTCCCGCTTGCCAGCAAAATCGTTTGTATTCGAAATCGCCATGCCCCAGGCTCCGCCTCCGTACATTTTCAGATTGACGGTGGACGGCGCTGTCGGGCTGTCATCGACATCAACGCGAAATCCGCCCGGAGGGGGCGTTGGAAGTGAATGACAATCTAGCGGGCTTCCTCCACCGCCGCCTCCGCCGCCGCCATAGCCGACGGCGTATGTCGGAAGCGCTGAAAAAATCGCAATTGCGAGGGCGAAGACTGCCCCGGCAAGGATTGCGCCTGCTTTGTTGAAATTGATCATAACGTGCCAGACGGTACCACAGGGGGGTGGGAGGGCGCAAGGGCGGGGAAAAGAGGAAGCGGAGGACGAAGAGGAATAAGAAGACGAAGAGGAAAATTCCTCTTCGTCCTCTTTTTCCTCCCAGTCCTCTTATTCCTCTTATTCCTCTTCCTCTTACCATCCCCAATAATAATACCGATCCGACGCGGCTGGCGATTCGTTGCCGCAAGAACTATAAAATTTCACGTAAACACTCTTGAATCCTTGTTGCCATGGCGACGGGACATTCCACGTTGCATGCGATGAATATGTCTGTTTCACTCCCCCGCTGAAATTAGAGGAGTTTGCAATCATCATTTGATACGCTGTGCCTCCAGCAATGCTCAATGACACGCGAGGTTGAACCCACCATTCCCACCATTGGCGATAGATCGGCGACGCTGAAATACTAAATCCGTGACGCGGCGGAATAACATTAATTTTACAACCTCCTCCGTATCCGGAATCGGTTGTTGTTGCGGCAAATGTCGGCGTGGAAATAGCGAGCGAGACGAACGAAACGAACAACGTAACGATGGCCAGCTTGCCAATCTTCGCCCCTTTGAAGATCGACATAGGGTGGATATATAGGAATCGTTGGAAGATGATAACACGAAATGAGGATTGTTCAATTGTGAGATGGGGATAAAGAGGAGGAGGAGAGGAATAAGAGGAATGGGAGGAATAAGAGGAAGGGGAGGAAGGAAGTTTATCCACTTGACAAAGCTTTTGAAGTGCGAGACTGAATGAAATGTATGATAAGAAAAAGCTATAAAAATATATGTGCTTGGCAAGTCGGGATGGAAATAGTCAAATATATTTATCAAGTGACTCAAAATTTTCCTCCAAAGGAAAATTTTGGACTTACAAGCCAAATGCGCAGAGCCGCCGTATCCATTCCCTCGAATATCGCGAAGGCTTTCGAAAAAGAACTACGGATGAATTTAAACACTATCTACGTATTTCGTATGGCTCTGTTTCAGAGCTCGAGACTCAAAATGAGATTGCTTTTAGTATCCATTATCTTTCAGATGAACAATTCCGTAAAATCGAAAACGATCTCGACCACCTTTCCTCTTTGCTCCACGGTCTCATTCATTCACCCTCTTTATTTAAAACATAATCTTCTTTCCTCCCCGTCCTCTTCGTCCTCTTATTCTTCTTATTCCTCTTAAAAAAAACAGCCGCCTTCCCTTTCGAGTCGGCGGCCAGTACGAGCGTTTACTGCAAAAGAACAAACTGTGCCAAGGCGCGGAATTTTTCGATCATGTTTTGGCTATGCGGGACATTCATCTCGCTTGTGAAAAGCCGGACAAGATCCTGCTCGGCTAATTGTTCGTCCGGAAGCAGGAGCAATTCGGACGGATCAATTTGTCCCGTATTTGGATGGCAATTCCATATCTGATCCGGCGACACGCAATCCGCATCGAGCACAATGATTCCCGTTTCCGTGGAATCCTCCGACGCATCGCTTGAATAACGGTAGAGTGAAACAAAGGTATGGATACAATCCAAACCATCCTCGTCCATATCAACGAAAGAAATGGCTTTGTTTAACGTGCTCGTTTCGTGCACGCCATTTTCGGTAACATCATCGGGAATATAGATTGTCAGTCCCCAGACTAATTCATACTTTTTTCTGGAAACCGCCCGCTCGACAAGACGGCATTCTTTGTGAGATGTACCATTGATGATTTCAGGAAACGGATCATCGGAACAACTCATTCCGATTCCCGTGAACAATGCATCGATTTGATTGAGAATGTGCGCGCCTTGCGTGAGTGCAGAAAGAACAGGGATTTCATGGACCATTCATTGCCTCCTTGAAGGTTAAGGTTGTATCAGGGGGAGGGAGGGATGTCAAAAAGAGGAATGGGAGGAATAAGAGGAATAAGAGGACGAAGAGGAATTTCTTTCCTCCCCTTCCTCTTATTCTTCTTATTCCTCTTATTCCTCTTAAAAAGCTCCCACGCGAGTTGCATAGGAGCTTTTGTAGACGGATCAAAACATTGTAGACAGGGACACCCAGAGTCCCATGGCGCTGGCGCGCAACAGATGGCACGCGTAGCCGATCGCCGCAAGGATGCCGATGAAAACGAGAAGAAAACCGAGTCCGGATACTGCTTCGTCCTTATCAGTTAATTGAGAATCGCTCATGTTGCACCTCGAATGTTGATGGCTGGTTGTTGAAGAACGATGCGCAGAAGATAGCAATTTTTTGAGAAAATGTCAACTGATCTGATACCGCTTTTCATCCATTTCCTCCATATTGACGGATATGCTATCTTTTGATTAACTCAATCGTATGAAGGATCTCTTGTTCAAGAACGTGTTCCGCGTACTCTATCCGCATCAAAATCCGGGAGAAATAAAGAAAAAATATCACATGCCGGATAGCCTGCAACTTTCGGTAAAACTCACTCCCGAAGGCTGGTTTGTCGTGACTTCTCCAGAGCTTCCCGGATTAATTACTCAAGCAGAAAGCCGTGAAGAACTTATCGAAATGGTTAATGATGCCGTCTTAACATATTTTGACGTTCCGAAGCGTTACGCCGATATCGTATATGATCAATTAAAAATCGGCGGCGAAACAATTCAATACAAAGGCGAACTTGCTACAAAGGCTGCGTGAGTATTTTTGAGATCGCGTATGGGTGAAGCGAATTTTAATAAAAAACAATGTATCCGAGCCCTCAAAAAGCTTGGATTCTTTTTAGACCATTCCCGAAGGGGCAGACATGATAAATATTGTCCGCCAGTTGAAATGTTCAAACAACTATCTGGATTCGCTCCCCGTTTCATCATGATTCCAAGACATAATGAACTGCATGTTCAAAATGAAATTCTTTCCGAATTGAAAGCGATGGGCGGGGAAGAACTCGTGAGGAGATTTAAAGAAGAATTGTAAACATCAACAATCGTCTCTTACAATTGAAATAGCGTGACATCCCCGAAATCTTTTGATTGAATCCCCTTTGCTTTTAAAAATTGATAGTCGAATTGATCCGGTTCTGACATATCTTTTGCGTCAATCACATAGCGGATTCCGGCGTTTTTGAGCAGATCAATCCCCTGCTCCGGCGTCCAATGATCGCTTCCGGTCACGACGCCAGAAATGGCGTCATACGCGGGATTGATAGCGCCTTGCGTTCGAATATCTCCGAGTTCCACATCCTGGCTCGTTAGAACCGAACAATGAAAATAACTTTTTGCCGAATTTGAAATCAATATGCCATTCGCATGCGTTGACGAATAATACATGTGCCATGGCAAAAAAATCGCTTTGCAATTTGAATCCTGTTTCAGAATCGTATCAACCTTGTCCCAACTTGCCGGATACCAAGATGGTTGAAGCTGGCCGGAGAAGCCGAGGAGCATAGGGAAGGTATAGATAAGAATGGCTACACATGAAATAAACATCGTAGATAAATGAATTGTTAAATTGTTAAATTGTTTGATTGCTGGATTGTCAGAAAGATAATTCAGACCTGTGCCGGCGAAGATGGAATAGCAGATGACGATGAGGGCGGACCATTTTTGGCTGTCGCGGAAACCGATCCAGAATGGAATATGTTCGAAGAGCCAGAGATTGAATGATTGAAATATCCCCGTCCCGACGCCGCAGGAAAAAATAATCGAAGCAATCAATACGACAAGAAGAAAAAATCCCCGTGAACGGGTTGTGCGATCACGGAATAGAGCAATACATCCAATGACGATCAATACGCCAATCAAACAGCCGGATATGATTGCAATGAGATGCCACGAATGATTCAAAAAAATGAATTGCTTCGCCCATGGATTTTGCTCGCCCCAGAATCCATAGAGCGTGAGAACATTCCCCAGCGTTCCGATGACCGGATGCGCGGCTGTCTGGAACGCATTCCAGTCCTTTGACCCAAAAGTCCCCACGGTCATCGCCTGCCGATTCAGCAATGCCGGAATGGTCCAATATGCCGTAAGGACTGCCAGAATCCCAGCCTGAATGGCTCCTTCAAGGCATATTTTGACCCGTGAGCCCTTCAAAGCAACGAAACGCCAGATATATACCCCCGCCATCGCGAGGAGCAGCATGGCACCAATATGCAAAGAGAAGATACAAACAAGGGCTAGACTGACTGGAAGAGAGATGCGAGAAGCGAGAAGCGAGAAGCGAGAAAATGTTATCTCAAGATTTCTTCTCGCTCCTCGCTCCTCGCTCCTCGCTCCTTCTTGAAATGAAGGAATGAGTTCCAAAATGAACGAGACCACCAGCGGTGCAAGCGCGTACGCATATAATATCCCCCACTGACCGGCCAGGAAACGCGTGTAGACGAATGGATTAATGGTGTAAAATAGCGCGACCCATAAACGCGCGGTGCGCGAGAAATTTTTTGGGAGGAGGAAATGATACGCAATGACAGGAAGTCCGATGAATAAAATCAGAAGTATGATCTTTTGCACAATCCAGCCAGAAAGAAACAGGCCTAGCATATACCACACCCATGCATGCGGTAATCCGCTCGCAATCGCTCCCGCCGCAAGCATTGGACGCGGAATATGCGGCACAAAGCCCATGTCGAGCGTGAGGATATAACCAGGAAGAAGCAGTTGCCACAAAAGAACCACGGCGAGGAGCAGAGGGAGAAAACAGAATAAATACTTTTTATTGAGCGTCTGTTTCATTTTCTTTAAACTGTTCACGGCTCCGCGAATGCCGTGCCATAATTTCTGCGAAGTCGTCTTGGTACGTTGCAGTCGCGACCGCCGTATCTTGGTGAAAGGAGAGGAGAAAATGGCCAGCCTACACCGCAAATCGCTTTGATCCATCCCCCGTATATACTTGATGGCGAAGATTCCAAAGCAAATAATTTGCATCAAATCTGGCATTCGGATCGGACGCGCTGGATAATAAACGCATCGCGTGATCTAAACCCACTTCACGCGAACGTTGTAATGATTCTTCAACCGTATGCCCTTTCACGAGCGATCTCGTTACTTGATTGGACATCTCCATAAATGGAGCCGCTCGATCATCTTCTAACGGCAGATGCATTCTGTCATGTCGAAAAGGGAAAGAAAATTTAGCCGCGTATCCGATGAACGCTGAATTCTTTAATCGTCCAACAACTTCACCTAAAACGTTTGCCGCATTACAAGAAATAGCGTATGTGATGCGCCCCTCAAGGAGATTCTCATTTTCTCCGGCGATGACTAACGGTTCTTTCTCATGGCCTGTAACGCACGTATCGTTTCCATGTCCATTCAAAATCACCAACTTCGGATTGCACTTTCGTATCCGTCCTTCAAAATCTTTTCGATTCGCCTTTTTTCGATAGAGATCAATGACATTCACCCCCGCTTGCTTCGCCTCTTTTAAAACAAGGTTTCCCCATGCGGAAAGATACCTCGTTGCTTCATCGGATTCCGGTCGAGTCACAAGCATCATATCCCCGCCATTTCCTTCCAATAACGCAAACCTTCCATCTGCACTTCGGTAACCATTTTTCCAATCTCATCACCAAGCTCGACGTGTTCAATGAGTTCATCACGGCTAAAACTGCCTTCCGAACCGATCGAAAGACCTGTCTCTGGAGAAAGAACTGCGAGACGCGCAACAACTAATTGTTTGATCGCCTCTTCAAGTTCTGTTTGAGAGGTAACATCATTTTTCATACAGATTTAAATGAGTTGAAATAACTCTAATTTTTCTAAAATCTTTTTTGCTAATTCCGTATCGTTCTTTACCTCAACAAATGCAACATCCCAATCAATCGGTGCATCGTTTTCGATTGTTAAAACAATCTCTTTTCTCGCACCAAGAGGTATCGTAGAATATACCTTTAAAAATCGTTCTTTTAAGTCCATACGTTCTATTAAGTACTTATCGTATTATGCCACAGATGTCAATTATCCAACAAGTAACCCCTGTTTAGTTATCCCCTTCGCCCCTGCCCGGATTCCTCTTATATTCCACAATTTGGAGCACGACCGTGATCACAAGAAAGAAATAGGCATATTGCGCCATGATTTCGGCGAAGTCGTCTTGGTGGAAAGAGAGGAGGAATGGACAGGATGCGAGTGAGATGAGGGCGAGAACTCCGACGATGCGGTTTTCCCATTCGTAAACAAGGAAAAGGAGAAACAACAGCCACAGCGCACCCGCGCGCGGGCCGAGCCAGAAACCGAAGCCTGCGGCGATGACGAGGGAGATGATTGCACGCAGAGGCATTTTTCGCACCTGCATGAACGCAAAGATACAAGCGTCGCAAATAATCTTTGCGAGATGTTTCAACCACCCTTGGATGCGTTTAAACAGTTTTTTCATACTTCTTTTCTTTACGCTCTTTTAATTTTCGTCGTGCGGATTTCACGCCTTCATACCCCAGATACCCCAAACAGCCCGCAAGCGTGGTGCCGGAGATGAGCAGGCCTAAATAAAACCAGCGTTGCGGCCAGAACTCAATAACCATATCGATATCATAACTTCCGTCGGCATTTTGTTTGCATTGATGTTGCTTTACGCAAATATCATTCACGTCCACATACCACGCATTCAAGAATCCATCGAGCTTATAGTGATATTCGTCCCCTACTTGATCCGGTTTCGCAAATGGCCACCAGCCATTCAGGAATCCATGAATTTTTTGATTATCTATCTGCAATTGCCATTGGTCATGATAACTTTCGCTCATCGCGAGAAAGAATGACGTGGTTGCGCCCGAAATATGCACGGACTTCTTTGTGGGATTGATCAATTTGAAATCAACCGATTTTGGTTGAACGAGTTTTTCTTTTTGTTCATTAACGAGATAATATAAGTTTGTCAGATCTGGTACTTCAATAAGCTTGAAATTATCATAGCGTACAATATTATTTGTTTGTTCATCAGATTCTCTAGCATAAACAAATAATGATAATAACGTCGCATCATCTGGTATCTTAATAGTTACAGAAAAGTTGTGCCAATCTTTATCTTTGAGTGATAAACTTTCGCTTATGTTCGTTTCTGCTTTGTCATTGTACCCAATAAAATAATTCGCTTGTTTGCTATTAGGGCTTTGATAGTCAAAACTAAAAGTATATGTGCTCCCGCTATTCACTGGAATTTGCGTACTTACGCAAGCGTAGTGTCGAGTTGCCTCCAACCGAAGCGATTGGTTGCCGTCCGTTTTCTCATTACTATCTATACTCATTGCCATCAACCCATTATCATCTTTATGATTACAATCCCCAACTTCTTTTTGCCAAGAGCCATCTTCAAATGAAGGATTTTCTATTTGATTTTGATACGTGTAACGATCATCTTTATACTCAAATGTATTTTCTCCTTCTGTTAACTTTATCGGTATCTTTTCAAAACCTTCTTCCTTTGGAATCTCAATCGTTTTCACTAATTCCAATTTTCCAAATTTGATATTATCGTAACGCACGATATTATTCATTATGCCATCTGACTCATATGCATATAAATACAGACTGACTTCTGAGGATCCCTCTGGAACTTGAACGTTTTTCGTAAAAGTTTGCCAACCATTACCACTAATAGTTAGTTTTTGACTAATAATTGTTTTTGCAGGATTATTAAATTCTAAATAATATCCAGCACGTTTAGATTTAGTGCTTTGATAATCAAAAGAAAATGCATAATCACCCGATTTCATTAGTGGAAACCTTCTTGTTATACAGGCGATATGGCGCTTTGCTTCAAGTTGAAGGGATTGTTTTCCATCAGTCTTTTCTTCCGTATTCAAACTCATGCTTAATAGTCCATTATTATCATAATTATCACAGTCGCCAACTTCCCGTTGCCACGAGCCGTTTTCAAAAGAATTATTTTCGACAATATTTAGACCTATTTTATAAAGTTTAAGTATAGAATTCAACTTAATAGATCCGAGATCTAATTTTGTTATTTTACCTATTTTCAAAAGCCTATTTTTTTCCTGAATGTAATAATCATCTACAGGATCCAATTTTAAACTAGAAAAAAAATTTGTACTCGATGCGACATTTTGTTGTATCAGTGTATTATTTGCATATAATTTATTCGTATGAATATATAATTTTAATAAATTATCATTAACAATTGCTGTGACTGTATTATATTCCTTATTTATATACAAAGCATTGTAATTCAATTCGGGCTGAGTTGACGTAGCAAATGTCTGATTAGGAACGAAAAATATATCCGATAGATAAGTGATGCCTTTTGCGGACTGTGAAAATTTTGATGTTATCAAAAAAGGATCTTCTGGTTCCGAAGGTAGATCGACAGTTGATAAATGCCCTTGATAGGCATAGGATGGTTTTACTGAATAGACATTATAATTATTTTTCTTCTTTGAATTTACTATCTTAAAGTTTTGATTTTCAAAAAATACCGGATAATCATTAAAAAGTCTATTAAAATATGAATAAGAACCCGAAATATATGGGGTGCCGTACGAATCAAACACAACACAATCATTGATTACACCGCTCGCATCGTCATTTTTTGCTGTTTTATCAAGAATCACATACTGTACTTGAAATTTATCTAAGTAACTTTGAAAATTTTCATTATTACATAAGGAACTTATTAGAGATTTAAATAATATTGGAGTATTGCTATTATCTTCTCTGACTTTACCCAAAGGATAGCCAACTAATTTGGTCTCTGAAAGCATTTTTAGCTGAATAGGTCTCGTATAAGGTAGATATAAAATTTTTGAGTCTGCATCAATCTGTCTTAATTTGTCAAAAAGCACATTGTATTTACCATTATCAAGGTAATAATCAGCGCCAAAAACAGATCTACCAAAATCACCGCTTAATAAAGCTGGTGACTGTAATATAAAAACTGCTACGAATAATACAACCACACCGAGCGTTGTTATTTTTTTTGATAAATTTATTTGTAATTTATGTAGAGTCTTTATCGATTCCTCAACACCAAGACACAACAAGACGGTATACACAAATGAAAATAAATGAAGTAATTTCTGTGGATTTCGCAAAGAAACAATAATTGAATTTTTATTCACAATCATTTGATCAAAAAAACCATTATGGATTGAAACAACAAAAATTATATATAATAAAAAAATAGAAACCGTAAATGAACACCAAATGATTTTCTCTTTGGAAAAATTAACAAATCGATTTTTGCAAATTGCAATAAATATTAATAGTGGAAATATAAAGGAAACAATATTAGGCAAACTATTAGAAAAATAACCCAATGCTGTCTGTGCTGATCCGTTATTTGCAGTTAACCTGAAAAGATTTAAAAAAGTAGATTGCAGGTAACAGTATCTAAAATCGCCTAGGTATGAGACGCTTTTAAAATTATTTGATATTTGAAAAAATAAAAAAAATCGATATTAAATTTATAAGTAGAGCTAGCAATCCGTGTAAACAAATACGGAGTATTTTGAAATTATCTGATCGTTTTATGCCAAAGTAAATAAAGTAAAAAAAAGCAAAAATCGGCAGACCTAAAACAATCCAAAAAGCTGTTTGCAGGTTAATTAAGTATATTGAAACGATTATTGAGAATAGTATGCCTTTTCTTAAAGAATATTTACTTAAAATCTCATCAAAATAATAAAACAGCCAAGGTATGAGGGAATATAGTAATAATATTGCTAAAGCGCCGTTTGCATACCCTGAAATAGATACTGGATTAAAGACAAAAAAGAATCCTGATATTAATGAAAATTGTCTACTAACTAAAAGTTTGGTCCTTAATAAGCGATACATTCCACATACTCCTATTACAAAAATAAATAATAGGAATAAGTCTTGTGCTATCAACGATTGATTAAATGATAATGCTAACGCTAATGCTTTCAGCGGGGCGAATAATGATTTTGGTGCAAAATACCCACTAAAACCTACATCCCAAACGTATATAAAACCCTTAAAGCTAGCCGAGAAGGTCTGCGTAAATGGTTCAAAATCACTAAAAGCTAATACTTTAGTCAAATAAACTCTAGAAAAATATATAATAACTGCAAAAGCACCAAATAGTAGTATGGGTCTAGAATTAGCAAATGTTAAATTAATAAATATAAAAATGTATTTTTTTATATAATTAAATAGTAATTTTAATACCTTCATATTATAAATTACAATTCAAACATGGATTTATTCGGCAAAACTTTTTCTAATGAATTTAGAATAATTTTTTTACAAATATAGTATTCCCTTTCTGACAGTTCTGGCACATCATTGATACAAACAAAACGCTTATCATTAATTTTTTTTGCGCACAGACGTGCTTTGCGCTTAGAGTATATATTAAAATTGGAAAAATCTTTTGCGTAACGAGGAAAAAAATTACCATTTATAAGATTTTGATAACGAAAAATATACTGTGTAATATCACCGCTGGTTCGAAATTTATGCGAACTTGTTTCTTGTATTATCCTACCATGCTTTAGAAATATCTCCTCCCAAGTTTTTTTTAAATGTGGCTGTGGTTGGTGATAATGTTCAAAAAAACTATAATGTTTAGAAAAATTTGCAATGAAATTTTTTAAATTACCCATTAAACCATAATTATCATTGTAATAAGTGTTAGGATTGTTTCTTATGCTTGTAGATTTATCAAATTCGCTATCCAATATTTTAATTATATTTGAAATATTTTTAACCCATGTAATATTTGGGTAGAGCAATGGGGCAAGGAAACCCTTTATCGGATTCTGTATTAAAAAATCACAAGGCAGTTCATCTTTAAAAAATATCTCTTTATCTGCGTCCTTAAGAACTAGTGTATCGTCATTAAAAATAATAAATTTATCTGCCAAATTTTTTATACCTATAAAATTCATTTCTATTGCACTTGAATTAAATGTTGGTAAATGTGTTTTTTCTAGAAAAATATCAGCATGCGTTAAGATATTCAACTTTCTACATTCTTTATTTAGCCATAGAGGTAAATGTTCGGCTGTAACAAAATGAACCGTATTTATCCAAGGCATGAAATTCTCGATTCCACGAAAAACGTATTTAAGTGTACCAAAATCCCTAAATCTTGCTTTGTTGTTTGCATCAGTTTGTTTTTTCGTGTTGTATTTTTCAAAATCAGCCCGCCATGTAGCATCGTTGCCATCAACCCAAGTTAATACTATATCAATCATATTTATTAATGCTTTTTATAATACCTATTGGTTATTTGACAAATTGATTTCCAGGTTCTTTCTTCTTTTAAATGATAAATATAATCTAAAATATTAGATTTATTTTTTAAAAAGTAATCATACAATGCTTTTGCGATCATGAATCTATCACGCTTGTACAATAGCTTTTCATCAAAAACTTGTGAAAATACATCGCTACAAAGTATGGGCTTCCTATATGCTATAGCTATAGCCATGGGACCACTCGACGAAATCGCGGCTGTGTAAGGGAACAAGACCACATCGCAAGCTGAATAATAATTAATGATGTCTTCTTCTTTTATAAAACCGACCCACCTATACATATCCTGTGGGATAAGCGTTTGTGCCTTATTCACTAATCTTTGATATTCATTTAAATAAACTCTATCATTTTCCAACTTCGGATGCTTACCTGCGCCAATGATCAAATATGCCTTTGGATTTAATTTGCTATATTCAGCAAAACCTTCGATTAAGAAATCGATTCCTTTGTAACCGGTTAAATATCCCATGAATAAGCAAACGTCCTTATCTTTATCAATAGATAATATTAACCGTGCCTCGTTTTGATCAATTGTCTGTAAATCTTCAACTCCGTGGTGTATGACAATGATCTTATCCCCCTTCACTTTATATTCATGAATAAGTATATTTTTAAAATATTCTTCATGAACGATGATCATTTTTGACCAAACGCATAATGGTCTATAAATTACATAAAAGGCTAATTTCGTTAGCCAGACTGGTAAATTTGAGTTATTACCCTTAATAAATTCTCTATCAATTTGCTTTAACGAAACAACACCATGTAAAGTAATGATCGTTTTGTATCTTCGTAAAAATAAAAGAAACCACTGTAATAAATACGCGTTTAAAATACCCCCATACAGAGAAAGCTCCTGATGTATATGAATAACATCCGGTTTTATTTTCTGAATTTGTGTAAAAAGTTCAAAAAAACATTTAATATTCTTATCAAAACAACGAATAATCTTCAGACCGTCTTCATCGTAAGATTCGAATTTTCCATCAATTTTATTACATAAAACGATCAATTCGTCCCCCAGATCTTTAGGGAGATTCGTAACGAGATTTTTTGTATATGAGGCAACACCGCCCGCATTTGCATGTTTTGTACCACGCGGCGCGTAAGTTGAAATAGTAACTATCTTCATATCCAACTTACAGCTTCGTCTTAACCACATACAGCGGCCGATTCATCGCTTCTTTATGAATCGTTCCGATATACAATGCAACGAGTCCAAGACATGTAAGCACAATGCCAATCAGAGTCAGATTCAACATCGCAAGAACAGCCGGGCCGGAAAAATTAAAATTTCCTATGTTCCCCCAAGCATATCGATCAAGCATCATGAAGCATAAAATCGGACCGGAAATCAAGGTAATTATAATGCCCAAATAGCCAGCGATCTTTAGCGGGAAAAGGCTATGGGATAAAAACGATTCCATCGCAAGCTTCAAAAGTTTTGCATAACTATACGACGCCTCGCCGGTTTTGCGTTCCGATGCAATAAATTCAACAAAGACCTGCCGAAAACCCAACCAATCCAACAGCCCACGCGTCATACGACCATGTTCCGTGAACCGTGCGAATTCAACTAGCATGGGCAGTGAGATAAGACGAAAATCCGTTGATCGCGGTGTGAATCTTCGATCGCTGATCAATTTCATTATATTGTTAAACACGTAGGAACCAACTTTTTTTATGAGTCCTTCGCCGTGATTTTTCTTTCGAACCCCGACGATCATTTCACCGCCTTTTACCCATTCTTCAATAAAAGTCGGAATCATTTCCGGTGGATGCTGTAAATCCGCGTCCATTAAAATGACGGCAAAATCCGTGATATGGGTTCGTACTTGCGAAACGCGAGGACTAGTAATAACCGAGGAATATTTTTCTTGCGCACTTTTTTCATACATCGCAAGCGCCCGATGCAAGCCTGCCGTCGTGGCAATTTCTTTACCGAAATTGCGGGAGAGTTCCACAAAGCGGACGCGTGGCTGATTCTCAGCAAGGTCAAGAATCGCCTTCATCGTATTGTCCGTGCTTCCGTCATCGACAAAAAGTACATTCCATTCATACTCCGGAATCCCGCTCATCACTTTTTCGAGCGCAACAAAAATAAGCGGAACGTTTCGTTCTTCGTTATGGGTAGGGATGACGACGGTAAGAAGCACAGAGATTACTAATTACTAATTGCTAATTGTATTTAATCAATAATCAGCCATTAGTAATGGATCATTTTAAACTTTTTTTAATTGGCGCGAGACGAATATGCCCATCGCGATCAATGCGATGACGTTGATAGCGAGGTAATTTTGGGCTATCTGAAGCGGTGAATCGTGCCGGATGGCGATCAAAAGAACCAGCGCAAAGCTAACACAAATCGCGAGAAGTATCAAGCCCTTTTGGCGCATGGCGAGTGAGTAATACACGCACACATTTACCAAACTTGCGAAAAAGAAAGCAAAGACAAGCCAAGGTAACAAATAGGCGTATGGAACATAGCGCGCGCCAATCAGGATTCTTGTGATAAACGAAGGGAAAACAAGGCAAAGCAAGGAGAAGGATAAGCCGATGACGGAAATAAGGGCCGTGGCTTTGAAGAATATCTTGCGACGCTCTTCATTGGCGTGGGTTCTCTTTATCGAAGAAAGCAAAACCGTTGCAAATGAGCTTGTGGCGAAGAAGACGATATTGGCAATCGTTGAAATTCCGCTAAACGCACCGGCTATTTCCGGAGAGAAAAACCGCTTCACGACAAGCACGGACGTCGTATACAGTGCAGTCACAAAAATAGTTGAAACGGCAAAAAAGACGACATAACCTAATTCTTCACGGACACGCTCGGAACTCAATGCCGTTGCATGAGCAGAAAGGATTTTTCGCGTTTTACAAAAGACATAGGCAAATGAAATAATCTGCGCGCTTAAAATGCCAAACGAAGCTCCAAAAGCCCGCCAGCCGAGCAAAACAAATACGGCAGAAAAAAGAACTCGTCCTCCTGATATGAGAATATTCGCAATCGAAACGGCTTTAAAATTTCGCTGGCCTTGCAAATAACCGGTGCGAAATATTTGCAAAGCGCCCATCACGAGCGATCCGCCAAGAATCACAAAAAGCCATGGACTGGAAAAATGAAGCTCTGTGGCAAAAAATCGCGATCCAACGGTGAGGATGACAAAAATCGAAAGAATAAGGATAAGCGCGGTTCTGCGAAGCGAGGCGATGACAGCCGAGCACTCGTTCTGATCCTCGCAATTGACCGATGCGTGGACAGTCGCAATAGAAAATCCACCCATGATAGTTGAGAGGATGCCGAACATTGCAAGAATCGCTTGGACATCTCCAAAATCCTGCAAGGAAAGCAAACGCGCAAGGACGGGATGAAAAAGATAATTCAAAAAAGCTACAACCATGGACGCGGAAAAAAAGAGCGCAGAGTTGCGGAAGAACGGGTCTTTGGTCGCGCGGCGGATTGTGTGGAACATTGGAAGAGGTAGGTAGTAGGTGGTAGGTGGAAAATCCCGTACACGTACATGCTGAATTGGCAAAAGATAGCAGAAAACGGAAAAAGCGTCAAAAGATTGGCTTTGAGCCATAAGGTATTAAAAACTTAGCTTTATTGAGGGAATCTTTTGCTGAAATGGGTACAGATACCAGTACTCGGGGTATACTTGTAGTCTATGAAACCAAATAAATCCCCATGGCTGATGCGTGCGTGTTTAGCTGTCTATTTTTATGTCGTTGCGACACTCGCGGTATTCGGATTCATGTCTTACCTCGGCATCCCTTCGACCTATATTCAGTCATCTCTTGCCGGTACGATTATCTATTTCTTCTTTCTTTTCAAAATTGGCATAGCCTTAGCCTTGACTATTCAGTGGTGGTTTTGGCTGTTATTTGTCGCTTCGTTAATTGGCATCGCTATTTTTTCAACGTTTGATTTGAAAAGTTTAGGAAAAAGAATACTGCTTGCTTCCGCCTTGCTTCTTCTCGCCTTCTCGTTCTCTTTTGGCCAATTTATGGCAAAAAATCAGGGAACATATCTTACACCTCAAGAACACTGCACTGCACTTGATGTTGATAAACAATATATTATTCCTTTCATTGACGAGCACACCATCCTGTTTATCCCGGTGGAAAAAACTCCCTACGGTAAAAAAATAAGCGGTGGTTTTTTTCAAAAGGATCCGTCGCAGTTTTCGTGTGAAATGTCATATAAAAACGTCGGAAAAATTGAAAAATAATTTCTTTCCTCTTATTCCTCCCATTCCTCTTATTCCGCCTCTTAAAAAGCAGGCGTGATCAAACATGATCACGCCTGCGTGTGAGATGAGTCGTCTAGGCCATCAAGAATCGCGGCGAAACGCATAGAATGCGGCATGGCGGCGATAGGGAAGAGGAAGGACTTGCTCCTCCATGTTTTGCGGATCCAAGTAGATGGCATCCTGCTCTGTCATCTTCCTGTCTTGAGGCAACCATGGCTGACTCCGACAAATGGCATCGCTATTTGTTTGCGTGAGTTCGATCGCGCGGGCGACGAGACGCGCATGCGCCTCGAGAAAATGATCTGTCGCACCGTCATGGCGCAAATAGAAGTCGCGATAACTGCCGCGCTCATCTACGGCGATCAATTCTTCATCTGTCTGAACTTTCGTCCGATAGTCGTCCAAGTCATCGGTGAACACGCGCATTGAATTATGTCGCGTGTCGACCAGCTGGACGGCGATGAGGGAATAGTTCGGAAAAAAGAAGACGTCGGTTGCCGTTTGCGAGTCATCATCGCAGATAAAGTATCCGCCGACAGCAAGATGCTGAAGGGGCTTTTCCGGACATCCTGCCAAAAACATCATGGCAAGATCAGGCGTAACGGCAGGACGAAACTTTGTCAGATCCCCTTCTGCCGCTGTAAAGCCATGTTTGAGAAGAGCTCGTATCGCGCTCGGATCCTTGTCCACGTAGAGCGTCGGAATCGATGGAAATACGATAGACGGCGAAACGTCGGTGCAACAAGCCGGGTAATAGATGGTCTTTGGCCGAAGATGAAGCGCATCGCGAAACAGCGCGAGCGTATGTGCGTGCTTCTGAACATGTTCGGATTGCGTATCGACTCGATATTCTGGGAATGTGCGTGCTTTCAATGGAAACCTCCGCCAGGAGAAAACCATATTTTTTGGGTTTTGTCAATCCCTGAAGAAGAGGAATAAGAGGAATAAGAGGACTGGGAGGAATAAGAGGAAAAATTTTCCTCTTCGTCCTCTTATTCCTCCCAGTCCTCTTCTTCCTCCCCATTCTCATACAAAACAGCGAGAGTCCAAGTGAACTCTCGCTGTCAAACGTACTGCGGTTATGTCACGAGTACCGCATTCGGATGATTGCATCCGGTCGCACAATCCGGACACGTACGCAAGTGCGTGTATCCCAACGGAAGTCTGTTGACGATGGCGGGAAGATAGGCTTCGCGCCACACGATAATGCCGTGGCCGTGATTGAATCGTTCGTAGCTATAGAGCGCGGCCAAAGACGTATGCCCTTGAATGATCGAAACAGCATGAGAACCGTGATCGATCACGTCTTGCGCCGTTCTCCAGTCAAGTTCGGCGCGATTGTCGCCCGTGAGCGGCGATATGAGATGCTCATAGAGCAGGCGCGCAAGCTTCACGATGCAGAAATATCGAATCGCCATTTTTATCACGAATTCCCCGGAAGTAAACGGAGTAAATTTAGAACAGGAATTCCCCTTCTCGATAAACTCGACGTATGCCGGAACGGCAAATTCCCAAATCTCGCGTCCGTGCATTTTCTCGAAATCCGCTGAAGAAAAATCATCTGGCAGACTAAACCAATGCGATCCGGCAAATATCAGTCCCGGATGCTCTTGATCGAGAAATTTTTCCGCAATCAGCCAGTCGAGCTGGTCGCGGCGCGGCTGATCGCATACCGGCAAGCGCCACACGAGTTTTTTTGCCAAATTTTCCGTACTCAATCGGAGTGCAGTTTCTCTGTTCATATTTCTCCCCTTTCGTTGTCAAGGTCCTTGGTGATAGGGAACCACAGTTTGAGGGCAAGGTCAAGCGGGAAGGGGCGGGAAGAAGAGGAATAAGAGGAATGGGAGGAATAAGAGGACGAAGAGGAATTCTTTTCCTCCCCGTCCTCTTATTCCTCCCATTCCTCCCATTCCTCTTCGTCCTCCTCTTCCTCTTACTCGTACTTCTGATCCATCGGGTTCAAGTGCTTTGGCAGAATCTTCCAGAAGTAATAAATGAATGTTGCGTCAGCGACAAGGCCGGCGAGCGTCACCCATGAGAAAGCGCTCACAATATGTCCGAGGCCGTACAGGCCGGTCGCGATAAATACGACGAGTCCAACTTCGCGGATATAGCGGAGGCGGAGCCACAAGCAGGCGGCGAGAAGAACCTTGATAATGCCGAAGCTCAAAAAGAGCGATCCGATCTGGATAAGAGTCTCCTTGCTGAAATGCAAATTTCGGATAAACGCATGCGCGAGCAAGTCTTGCGGATCTTCGGCGAGCTCGCGGGAAAAAATCGGATACGAAAACATGAGCAGGATGCCGATATATACTTCGGTCGCTCCCCAGATGAATTTATATGCGATGATCAATACGAGGCCGAGCGGACGGTCAAAATAGTGCGCGCTATGGTCTTTCAGTCTCCAGATCGCGTGCGATACGGCATGCGGAAGCTTCATGGGAGGAATGATAGCATATTTTGAACGACCCTCCCCCAACCCCTCCCCTCGCGGGGAGGGGAGCTATACTGCCGAGGTTCATTTTAAAATGGAACTTATGAGCTGATTCAACAGCGTCACTAAAAAAAGAAAACTTTCCCATACGAAACCATCATGAGTCAGAGCTCCCCTCCCCGCGAGGGGAGGGGTTGGGGGAGGGTCGATTATAAAAAGAACGGCTTCGCTATTGCGAAACCGTTCAGGAAGATAAGGCGTGAGTTGTATCACTCGTGGCGGAAAGCCGAGAAGCCGACTTTGCCGTTATCGTGATGCTCCTTGAGAACAATGTATCGTTCCCCCGCGGTTGCGAAGGCGATCATGGCTCCCATGGGAACCTTTGTAAGGTACAGGTCGCTTATGTTCGAGGCGACGGTGATCACGGTTGGGTGATCAACCAGATCCGAATTTTTCATCCGGTGATAGGTCGCTCCAGTGCCAGTGACGACGATTGTCTGATTGTCGTCTATGAGGCGTCCGTCATTGACTTGGCGATAGGCAATCGACAAGTCTTTGGAAATACTGGACGTTGCAGTGGGCGTGCTAGCGGCGAGAGCCTGGGTGGTTTGGTCATGGAAATGACCGAAGATGAAATACGCGATAATGAGCGTTATGCCAATGAGAATTTTCATTGAGTCCTCTTTTTGTTGGTGGGGGTAAATCTTTGTAGGTTAATGAGTTAGCGGGTTGGCGAGTTCACGGGTTTCTTCAACCCGCCAACACGCAAACTCGCTAATTCGCTAATTCGCTAATTCGCCTCCCCTCTTCTTTCCTCTTATTCCTCCCATTCCTCTTATTCCTCTTATTAATGAACACAGCACTATAGCACGTTTTATCTATTTTGTCAAGAGGGCTTGTCTATAGACCTTTTGAACCAAAACCAAACCCCCCGATATTCTCGGGGGGCTTTCATTGCTTATATCGCGTTCAACGCGATTATGCTCCGATATCCACGCTGATCGTCGAGGCGGATGATGTCTGTTGAGAGACGTTGAAATCACTCGCTGACGAAATCTTCTGTCCGAAAATGTAATTCGTGTAGAAGGTGTCTGGAATATCGTCAATCTTCGTATTCCAGTCGGTTCCGTACAAGGCAGAGGCGAGCGCTTCTGTTTCGACCCAGCGCAAATTCCCATTCATCGCAACTGCGTATACCTTGGGGTCGGTGGTGAACTTCACCATGCGGACTCCCGGCTTATAGCGCACGTTCACGCCGAGCGGAATGCTCGCAAGATCGCTTGCAGAAACAATCTTGATATTTGAGAAGCCTACGAACCATGTGGAATACACTTTTGCATTTGGGAATGCATGACGGCTCCCGTCTGTTCCAATATAATACACGGCTGAATCCTCCTGCGTTGCCGCATTGCCATCATCCTGGAGTTTGAGGAGCGAGTTTGTCGCGACATTCATGGCGGTCAAATTCGCCAAGCGCGTATCTTTTTCCGTATTCGTCACTGTCGCGGGCGATGAGACCGGAATATATCCGGTGCTTCCAACGCCTCCGCCGCCGGTCGTCGCCGTCGTACTATTCGTTGTTGCGCTGTTTGATGTGCTCAAGTAATACGTCAGGGTGGCAGTTTGTGTTGACGTATCCGCGGAATCCTGCGCATCCGTATATGTGAATGAACCCGATCCGGTATTTGATATTTCAATCAAGCTGTTATTCGTCGTTGTCGTGTTTGATGGAATGAGTTGTTTTGATCCGGTGAAAATTCCCGAACTCACCGTTGTTTCGGTCAGGGTAATCGCTTCCGAATCCGCACCGGCCGCGCCATTCATCGTCAATGTGATCGAAAAACTTTGCGCCGTTGTTCCGTCCGTGTTTCGATTCGGATCCGTCACCTTGAAATACACCGTTGCAGGAGTCGTGTACGACGTGGCGGCCGTTCCTGCAGAATCGGTGAATGCGACGACATCCGCCGTATGCAGAATGCTCCCCGTATTTGTAATCGTTCCGGTGTTCGTCCATGTTCCAGGCAAGTTGAAGACTCCGCTTCCCGTAATTGTTCCGGCATTCGTAAATGCACCCGAAACTTCCAAGCGAAGCGCGGCGCCCGCGAGTGTGACTCCGGATGCAACCGTGAGGCTCGTTGACGTAACATTTCCCGTCATGGTGACGGTCGCTCCGGTGTTCGATATGGACAAATTGTAGAATCCAGCTTCGGTTCCGATGCTTTGCGCCGCGGTTCCGACAAAAGCAACCGTTCCCGTTCCACTGGTAAAGGTGCCGGCATCGCTCCAGTTGCTTCCGAGATACATCGTTCCGCCGTTCAATACCACGATTCCGCCCGTGACGATACTGATTGTGCCTGATGCATAGAGCGATCCTGTATTACCGGATCCGGCAAAGGTGAGCGTTCCTGCCCCGCCAGTTCCAACGACGATAGATGCGCCCGATGACTGCGTGGAAGTCGCGACCATTCGAAAACCGCCCAAGTTAAGGGTTCCGCTGACTGTCGTTGATGCAACGGTTACATTGGCTGCAAGCGTTGCAACTTGCGCCGCCGGAATGACGACATAATCGCCAGTTCCCGGAACTCGGGCTGCGGCTCCTGGGTTACAACTCCAGTTGGCCGCCGTGTTAAAACTTGAATCGCCTGTGTCAGTGTATGTACACGTTCCCGCGCTTGCGGCTTTTGCTCCGCCAAGGCCGATAAGAACGGCGCATACGGCGAAAACAGAGAGCGCGAACAACTTTGCGTGTTGCGTCCTCTGCAGAGTGAGAAGAAACTTCATATATATGAATTTTTTTGGACTCGTTAAATGAGACTCTTAGTGAAGCGATTATACCATGAAAGACAATCCCCTTCACTCATTCGACGTTTCTCCTGTGGATAACAAAAAGGTTCATTAGTGCATTTTGCTTGGTTGACAGAAGGATTAAAAAATTAACGGATTAACGGATTAACGGATTTCGATATTCAATTCGTTAATACGTTAATACGTTAATACGTTAATTCCTATCGCTAATATCCATCAAATGCGCTAGGATACGCTCATGCATAACACCACCCAACTTCCTTTAGGCTTCTATGGCCTCGGGATTGCGCCGAAACTCCTGCAGATCCTGGATAAAAACGGGTACAAGGTCCCGACCCCCATTCAGCTCAAATCCATCCCGATCGCTCTGGAAGGCAAGGATATGATGGGAATTGCGCAAACCGGTACGGGCAAAACCCTCGCCTTTGGCGTTCCCATGCTCCAGCGGCTGGCACTCACCAAAGGCATCGGCCTTGTGATCGCTCCGACGCGGGAACTTGCGCTTCAAATAGAAGAAGCGATCAAAATGATCGGCGCGCCGATTGGTTTGCGCACCGTTGTTTTGATCGGCGGCGCAAGCATGCACATGCAAATCATCCAGCTGAAAAAGAATCCGCATATCATCATTGCGACTCCGGGCCGATTAAACGATCATTTGGATCAGCACACCGTCCGTCTTGACCGCGTGAGCGTGCTCGTGCTCGACGAAGCGGATCGCATGCTCGACATGGGGTTTGAGCCGCAGATCAAGCGTATTTTGAATCATGTCCCGAAACAGCGCCAAACCATGCTCTTTTCCGCAACCATGCCGCACAATATCGTGCAGATCGCATCGTCGTACATGAAGCTTCCAGTTCGCGTGGAAATTGCAAAAGCCGGCACGGCGGCTGAAAAAGTATCACACGAAGTCTTTTTCGTGCGCAAAGAAGATAAGATTGCCTTGCTCGAAAAAATGCTCGAAGAGCACAAAGGAACGGTTCTCGTTTTTTCCCGAACAAAGCACGGCGCGTCAAAGATCGCAAAATATGTTCGAGGAATGGGGCATACGTCGGCAGAAATTCATTCGGATCGTTCACTCTCCCAGCGCAAAATGGCGCTTGAGCAATTCAAAAAAGGCGCAGTGCGCATTCTGGTTGCCACGGATATTGCGGCGCGCGGCATTGACGTAAAAGATATCGAGCTTGTCATCAACTATGATCTTCCGGATCAGGCCGAAGATTATGTGCACCGCATCGGCCGTACCGGCCGCGCCGGACAGAGCGGCCACGCTATCTCATTCGCTACTCCAGATCAACGGGGCGATGTAAAACAAATCGAGCGTTTGATGCAGAGAATGTTGCCGATATCGAAAACACCGGAACTGCCGAAAAGAGATCGGAGATCGGAGATCGGAGATCGGAAAGAAGAGAGAACATTTTCTGCACGTTCTTCTCACTCCCCTTCTCACTTCTCTTCTTCCCCACGCCCCACGCCCCACGCCCCACGCCCTTCTTCCCACCGGACCATTCGCGTTTCCTCCATCGACCAAGACACGGACCGGCCGCAACGGCAATTTGACCGCCGCGCTCCCCAGCGCCGACCGTTTCGTTCGGGAAGACGCCCTCCGCAAAGAGGTTCACGATAGCCCATCAAAGCACTGCTTCCATGCATCATCATGGGAAATAAAAATTTCTTGCTGTTTTTCACGATGTTCAGCAATAGCGAGCAACACACGATTTTCCTCGGCTTCAAACATGTAACGCATAAACGACTCCCGCGATAACAATCGTCAAAATTTCCAGCCAGAAACTCGTCATGGTGAGCGCATACCAGCGGACGAGTCCGATCCAGAACGGGAAAAATCGCCGTTCGTCTGTGATATATTCTTTTTGCGTTGGCAATACGGCCATTTTCGTTTTCCGAAACGGCCACAGCCACATAATCCCCGTCTCGATGCTGTCGAGTGCAAAATGCGTCCATGATCCAACCCAAATAAGCAATCCGATTTCTTTCCAAAACGGCGTCGGCGCGAGAAAAAAAATTACGAGCGACGGAATGAGCCACAGAATCGGCGCGTGGCTCAAAAATTTCCGATGATCGAATTCGTCGTCATGCGCGGTCACGGTCTTGTATTTCAGCAAGCCGTAGAAAAAATCAAAATCCGGCGCAATGCCGAAAAAGATTCCGATCCAAAGCAGAATCACCAACTGCTCCGGAGAAACAGACGGGTGGGTCAGAATCAAAACGGCGCTCGTTACGAGATACGCGCCTGCGACGTGGCCAGGGGGGAGCATACGTCAAAGATGTTCAAGTATCTCAATCAACTCGCCAACTGGAATGCCTCCTTCACGAAATTGTGTGAAATCGATGACGGTTTCCCATTTCGAGTCTTCATCGGATTCGGTGGTAGGAATGGATATTGAGAGTGTCATAATGAAGTATAAATTTAACACAAAAGCCGCCTTTCGACGACTTTGGTGCTGGCAGGGGCGGTATATCACACTTGATCAAAACTCCTTCCTCTGCTACAATCCTTGCGAATTACCTAGCAAGGGGGCGTCGTATAATGGTAGTACAACGGTCTCCAAAACCGTCTGCGTAGGTTCGATTCCTGCCGCCCCTGCCAGCAAAAGCATCCTTGAACGAGGATGCTTTTGTTTTATCGTGTTGACAGTGCTATTCTGTTTTCATCAATTTTTATCCTATCCAATATGAATAAAAAACAACTGCTGTGGCTGGTCATCATTTTTCTCGTCCTCGGCCTCATTGGCATTGGAACGATCGTCATATATCAAAATTCACAGCCAGCCACCCCAGCTCGTTCGCAAGAAGCTCCTCCCCTGCCGTCAGCACCGGCTCCCAAAACATATACAGATGCGAAAAGAGGCATTCGTTTCGTGGTCCCGGATGGATGGACGGTTGGCACGGACGAGGGAGGTAATTTGGATGTCATAAAAGGAAATCCGTATCAAAGCGTGGTTTTTCAAGTGTATACCGATAAAGCTGTTTGGCAAAAAATGATGGATACGATTTTGGGATTCACAGAAGATAAGCTGATAAAAAAAGGAACGACGGAAGTCGGAAATTTGCCCACGACTTCGTATGTCTTTCAGCGAAGCACCGGCGGATCGTCATCGTTTCAATACGTCCATTATTTTATTGATGGCGGAACGAAATGGTATGACATTAACACTTCTGATCCGAGTCCGGAAATCGAACAGATCATCCAAAGCGTTTCATTCTCATCCGGATCCTGATGCGTCCTGCTGACGCCTGCAAAAAAATAATTCCGATGTTCTCGGAATTATTTTTTATTTCTCCGTCTTCAGTTCCCCCAGATTCAGCACGTGATCGAAATGGATCTGGCTCACGAATTCTTCGGCGTGGCTGACAACGATCATGGCGCCTTTGTAGGATTCAAGCGCTTTGGCGATGACCGGAATATGTCGAAAGTTGATATGATTGGTCGGCTCGTCAAAAATCAAAAGCCCCGGCTTCTGCAAGACGAAACGCGCAAAACAGAGCAAGCCTTTCTGGCCTTCGGACAGCGATCCGACAGAATTTTTGAGCAAGTGTGAGGTGAGAAGGAATTGTGATGCGACAGCGCGAAGATGTTCGTTCGACGGTTCTTCCATAACTTCGAGCAAGGTATCGTATGCGCTCTTTTCAAAATCCAATCCGGAAAAATCCTGGCGGTAATACCCAACGCGCACGCCTTCGGTGATGACTGCGCCTTCACTTTTTTCTTCGGCAAGCGAACGCAAGAGCGTACTCTTGCCGATGCCGTTTGGTCCGGCGACGAGCAGTTTTTTTCCGCGCCACAGCGTGAGATCAGCTTGTGCGATATGCGGCTCGTGATTCTTGATGACTTTGAGCGAGGTAATTTTGACAATGGGCTGATCGAATTCCTGCGCAGGAATGATAAAGTCCCGGATCGTCTTGTCTTCGCGCCGCACATCCACCATATCTTCTTCGGCTTCGTCGATTTGATCGCGGAGCTTGCTCGCGAGCTTGCGCATCTTGCCGCCCTTGTTCGCAAAAAAGTTGACCTTTTCTTTTCGATCTTGAATCTCTTTCAATGCGCGCGCATTCCGCATGCGGTCGCGTTCCACGCGCGCCGTGATTTCTTCCACCACATTCATGTAGTTGCCTACATACTGTTCCACTTTGTGCGTGTAGATGTCTAAGTGAAGAACGCCTTCGGTAAACGCATTTAAAAAATCCGCATCATGGGAAATCACGAGAACGGTCTTTGGATACATCATGAGATATCCTGTGAGATGTTCGATGCCTTCTTTATCCAAATTATTCGTCGGCTCGTCGAGCAATAAAATATCCGGCTCTTGAATCAAAGCGTACGCGAGCAAAAGGCGTGCCTGCTGTCCACCAGAAAACTCCTTCAACTTTTTATCAAGCGGTGCGTGCAGATTAACGACTTCGAGAACGTCGGCGATGCGCCGATCCAAGTCATACTTCTTTTCTGCAAACGCATGTTCAAAATATTCCTTGACCGTCTCCCCCATTCGCTCTCGAGGGATAACTTGAAGCGCGGTCGCGATTGTTACGTCCTTTTGGATATGGATTCCTCCTTCGAGCGGCTTGAGCTCGCCTGTAATCAATTTAAAGATGGTGCTTTTGCCTGCGCCATTCTGGCCCATGACTGTGAATTTGGCATTCTCGCGCATCGAAAAACTCGCCTCATCAAGCGTGAGGTGGTCTTCGTCATAGCCGAACGTGACGTCGCTAAAACGGATAATGACATTTCCATGATCCATATAAAGAAGTGCCTTATTAAAGCAGAAAAAATGAAAAGAGTCAAAACGACCCCGCGGTCGAGCGGGGTCGTTTTTTGAACCGACGAGAGAAGGGTCGCTTACGCGGCGGCTTCGTCTGCGTCTGCGTTGTCGTTCGCCGGGGCGGCTGCTGGCACTGCGCCTGCTGCTCCGACCTTGACATTCACGGCTGCTGGTCCTTTTTCGCCATTCTCAACGTCAAAGGAAACTGCGTCACCTTCACGGAGATCGTCGAATTGAGCGCCGATCAAAGACTTGCCATGAAAAAACAAGTCCTTTGGTTGACCTTCAGCGGCAATGAAACCAAAGCCGCGGTCGGTCAATTTCTTGATAACACCATTCATAGATATAATGTGGTTACAAAAATTGCTTTTAAAATATATTTCTCAATTCGACGAGGTTTCGAAATATGGCAATTTTGCCCGAATAGTATCCCATGTTTACGTGAAACAGTCAACAAGAAGGGCGTGGGGCGTAGATCGCCCGCCTGCCATCGCCTGTCGGCGAAGCCAGTGGCGGGCAGGTAGGGCGTAGAAAGATCTCTTTCCCACGCCCAATGGCCTGATCTGAAACAACCCGCTCGCAGAGACGCAAGCGGGTTGTAGTTTCGTAAAAAGCGATCTGATGAGAACGAACTAGGCGAAGCACTCAGCGATTTCTTCGAGCGTATGTGCTATTGCGAGCTGTGAATTCTCCGCCTGCGTAATCGGCCGTCCGACGATGATGCGGTCCGCTCCGGCTTCGAATGCGCCCTGCGGTGTCTTGGCGCGTTGGAGGTTCTGATCATCATTCGCGACTTCGAGCCTGATCGGCCGAATCGCCGGCGTATTGATGGTTATATCGTCGCCGACCAACTCTCGAAGCATTTTTGCTTCGCTCGGAGAAGCAATGAGGCCGTCAATGCCCGCTTCTTTCGCCATGAGTGCGTATGTTCGGACTGCTTCTTCGATTGAGCATCGATTCACCCGTTGCACGTCTTCTTCGGTCTGGTCCGTAAGAACGGTCACGCCGAGAATTTCCGTGTCCGGCAACATCTCTTTCAATCTTCGCATGTTTTTCACGCCGGCATGACACATGACGGTCAAAAACTCCGGGCGAACTTCCCGCAGATACTGCCCATCAATCATCATCGTTCCACCGATATCGATGAGCTTGAGGTCAGCGAACGCGGAAAGGCCATAGCTATGGATGACGTCGATCAAGCCCTGCCCTTCTCTTCGCTGCAGCGAATTCACTTTAACAGCCGCTTGAGACAGCGTGATCTGTTGGCATAGCCGTTTCAGCTTGGCGATCGGACTCGACGGATCGTCTTTGACCAGCGGGAAATCCGCGGCGACGATGAGGCGTTGATTCGGTGTGAGTATTTTTCGTGCCATGTCACTCCTCCTTATTCGTATGTTGCATTCAATCGGGCCCAGGATTCCTTGGATTTCGGCTCTTCGATCGCCTCGGATCCGAGCTTATTGCACGCATGACAGTCTTCTTTCGTATCCCACGTGGGCATGTATTTGTAAATCAACGAATATGCCTCACGTCCATCTAGAATCTTACTTTCGGACCGATTCACAAGCGCACCAACAAAGGGCAGGACCGTGGCCCCTTTCGCCATCACCGCGCGTGCAAGGCTATTGACACTTCCTCCTGTCGTCAATGTATCTTCGACGAGCAGGACGACTTCATTTTGTTTCGGCATAGATGTGCGCACAAATTCGAACTCCTTTATCTTGCCATCGCCCTTAATCTTCGTCGCATAGGACATGAAGCATGTGCGTCCGCGAAGTATTGCAATATTGAACGCTATGCTGTCAGCGAGCGTTATAGCTCCGAAAGCCGGACCGACGACTCGATCGATGCTGTTGATCGCATCACTCGGAAACATCCCTACGAGTTGTTCGCAAGACTCATGTTTGACTAACGTATTTTCACACACGATTTCGCCATTGAAGTAGCCTGCTGAATGCTTCCTCGATGTGAGGATGGCGTGTGGCCGTTTTGGATTTCCGTCATGCATCCAATACGCTCCCATGTCAGAATACAGTTGTATCCATTTTTCTTGTGTTCTCATCTGATCTTCCTCTTTCAATGTTCGATCTGTACGCAAAACGCGTACCCTTCCAGCTGAAAATCAACCGCGGGGTACCTTAAGGCAAAACGGAGGAAGTGGCAAGAGTCTGTATATGATCGACCTTCCCCCGGCCCCTTCCTTCGCAGGAAGGGGAGCTCTGACTCATGGTGGTTCCGTATGGGAAAACTTTTTTTTGATAATCAAATTGAATGTGATTTAGCGTCCACGTTCAACCATCTCACGGATACAATTTAATTACGACCTCGGCAGTATAGCTCCCCTTCCTGCGAAGCGATCTGGCCTAGATGTTGACCCTACGAATTCAAGATTCTTTTGATAACACAGCGCAGTTTGTGGGGGTCTCTATTGTTAAAGCGAAAAACAGCCTCTTCGACATGCAAATAATACTGCGTACGA